>JGI20157J14317_10002958_pt1 | contig 13962 bp, 10 predicted proteins | sample COG_07_FD_14317 | JGI IMG/M metagenome (IMG submission 14317)
TCGAGCTCTATGATCACTTAAAGGACCCTGGCGAGTATTACAATCTGGGCGATAACCCTGAATATACCAATGTTGTTAGCCAGATGACAGAGCTCTTAGGGCTAGGTTTTCCTACCAAATAGGACGATAGCGTGGAAAATCCTTGATCACTAGACTTTTCAAAGCTTTACACAGTATTAAAGAGAGGAGGATTAAAGGGTTTGCATGTTAGGTTAGCCTTTTGTTTAACCAACATTATACTTATGCTGCAGAATGGTTCAAAACGTATTACATCGATTAAGGAAATCGCTAAATTAGCGGGCTATTCAATCGCGACTGTTTCTAACACTTTAAACGATAAAGGACGGATTCGGACAGAAGTTCGCCAACATATTTTAGATATTTGCCAAAAACACGGCTACATCCCCAATTCTGCCGGCAGAAATCTGCGCCGCCAGAAGAATGAGACGATTGGCCTAATGTTTTACCCCTCAAGTTCGGCGATTTTTCGTAATGTCTACTACGCGGAAATCATGGAGGCACTGGAATTTGAACTAGAGCGCGCTGGATACGACCTACTCTTATCTGGGCACGACAGCTCCATTGATCCTAACGTATCTCCACGGTTTCTGCGCCAAGGTAAAGTCGACGGAATCATTCTATTAGGTCGTTTCCCCCGCAAGCGAGTCGTAGATCTCAACGACTATGGCATCCCCTTAGTACAGCTAGATGGCTTTCGTGAATTATTAAAGGTCGATTATGTCACGTCTGACGGATACTCGGCCTCCGAACAGATCGTCGGTCACTTGGTCAAACTGAAGCACCGTCGCATAGCTTTTGTGGCTTTTAATCACGAGGATACCAACGCTAACCAACGTGAAGCGGGATTCCTTGCTGCGGTCGGGAAGCACCACCTATCCTTTGCCGAATGCAAAAACATACGGGATGTCGGCAACACCACAGAAGCGTATGAAATGATCAAGCTTATGCTTAAATCGGAAACCCCGCCGACGGCAATAGTCGCGGTTAATGATACCCTCGCGGTTGAATTGGTCGATCTGCTACAAAAAGATGGCTACTCAGTTCCGCAAGATGTGAGTGTCTTCGGATTTAACGATGACGCCGACAGTAAAAAGTCCAATCCGCAAATCTCGACCGTACGTATTGACAAAATCAAGCTCGCGCAAACTGGTGCGAAAATGATTATCGATCGTATTGAAAATACCGACCTCCCTCATCAAAAAGCCTCACTTCCCACCGAGCTCATTCATCGTGATTCCGTGGCTATAGCCAAAAGCTAAGGCTGGACGCGTTCATGATTGATTGCTGATTTCCCGATTTCAACAGGGCTTAGCTGAAAAAATTAACAACGAGAATTAATATTTCCGGGAGCCTCAATTCCGCCAGTTATAATCTCATCGATTAAGTTTGTGGCCGCATTTTATTTTGCCACTCATCCGACATCTCGGAGACGTCCGTGTCGTCTTGGTAAAAGGTTTTGAGTTCATCTAGCTTCACCTTGTGCGCATCTATTAAATCAGAATATTCTGGGTTGCCGTACAGATTGTTAAGTTCCTTCGGATCGTTTTCCAAGTCATAGAATTCCCATTCTCCGAATTGGTAAAAGTTGATGAGTTTATAGCGTTCGCTGCGAACACCGTTTTGCCTCGGCACCATATGGATGCCAGGGTGCTCGAAGTAATGATAGTAGATGCTATCGCGCCAGTCGTCGACTGTTTCCCCTTTGAGTAAAGGCAGTAGCGAGCGGCCTTGCATATCGTCCGGAATAGAAACTCCCGCGATGTCGAGAAAAGTTTCCGCATAATCGAGGTTTTGAATCAACTCCTTCGCACGGGAACCGGGATCGATCACCCCCGGCCATTTTACAATGAATGGCATCATCAGAGACTCTTCATACATCCAGCGTTTGTCATACCAGCCGTGATCACCTAAATAAAAGCCCTGATCAGACGAATAAATCACAATAGTATTACTACTTAAATTTAGCTCTTCTACTTTCGCGACGAGTCGCCCCACACTTTCATCAACACCCTTGATGGTGCGCAGGTAGTTTTTAACATAGCGTTGATACTTCCAGCGCAGCAGGTCTTTGCCACTTAGATTTGCGGCATGGAAAGCGACATCCTTCGGCCCGTAGGCTTCGCGCCAGACACGCATTTGCTCGTCGCTCATGCGTTGCATGTTACGCCAACTTGAAGGATCTTCGCTTTTGCTTCGCTCGCCTCGCACAAAATCTGGGGTCAGATCGACAAACAAGTCATAGTTCAGATGCATATAGTCCTTAATCGTAACTTCCGCATGTTTTACCGGTGATGCGTTGTCCTCCCAATTGTCAAAGAGAGTCTCTGGTTCCGGCATTTCAATGTCATCGTAGACCCTAAGATGACGGGCTGCCGGCATCCAATTGCGATGGGGCGCCTTATGCTGAACCATTAGCATGAATGGCTTCTGCTCGTCTCGTTTGTTTTCGAGAAAGTCGACGGCCATGTCGGTCACGATGTCAGTGCAGTGTCCCTCAATGGTTATTTTACCATCTTTGGTCAAAAAATCGGGGTTATAGTAAAGACCCTGGCCAGGCAGTACCACCCACTCATCAAAGCCTTGCGGATCACCGCTAAGGTGAGTCTTGCCAAAGACCGCGGTCTCATAGCCAGCAGCTTGCAATAATTTGGGGAAAGTTTGCTGGTCCCAGTCAAAACGGCTGCCGTTGTCCCTAAAACCATTAATGTGACTGTGCTTGCCGGTCTGGATCACTGCCCGGCTGGGACCACAAATCGAGTTGGTGCAAAAACTGTTCTCAAAAAGCATGCCCTGGGCCGCAAGTTTATCGATCTCTGGGGTGGGATTGACCGACTTCAGCCAGCCATTGTAAGCGCCGATTGCATTTGGGGCATGGTCATCCGTAAAAATAAAGACGATATTTGGACGCTGTTGATTCGCTTCGATAGGCAAACTGACCGTAATCAGAGCGAACAGAACCAATGGACGAATAAATCGCAATATACGCTGTGCTGTATTCGCTGAGCTGGAGTCGACTTCAAGCATTGTGGGCTGGGCTGGCATGTAATTGGTGGTTTAAAGGGAAAATATTCAGCAGAAAATGAAACGTTTAAATAAGCGTAGGGCCTTGTCAACTTACCAGTAGGCCTCGATGAATCTTTATTTGCGGCAAATTTGAGCAAGGCAGCTGCAAGAGACACATACAAATTACTGCCCAATTGTAAAATTTGCACTTGAGGATATAGTTAAACGTTTTAATCATGTGCGCAATGAAGCCTCATCCTTATTTTAAAAATCATGTACTCAGTGAAGGGAAATTATGGGTCGACGATGCGCATTGCTTTGTAAAAACCGGCAAGCCACTACGCGATTACTCCGACGCGGCAAGTATCCAACTTTTAATTGAAGATTTACCTACTATCGCTGCAAAAGGTTACAACAATTTAGCGCTTAACTGCTACTGGCACCACTTCAACCCATCGGGCGATGGCCAAATTGAAGTCTCGCTAGATCCCCTGCGAGAACTCATCAAAGCAATCCAAGCGCACGGTATGTATGCCAGTCTTTCGGTGGAAACCTACGGCGTCGGTGGTGGACAAATCCCCGCGGGTTTCTGGGAAAAGCACCCAGAAGGCCCTCTGGCAATCAACCACTTAGGAGAGCGCGTATCGGACACTGAATATGGCTACGGCAGCAAGGTGCCATCACTTTTTTCCAAAGTTTATCTGAACGCATCTCGTCTCTACATGACGAACCTCGTGGCAGCGCTGGGGGCTGAAAACTTTCTCTACTTTGAGACCACGGTTGAACCTCAGTTCATGGGTGAGCAGTGGCTCGATTACAGTAACGAAGCGAAGCGGGCCTACTCTGAATGGCTAGGCCAGAATACAGTGACTGAAGCCATGCCCTTTCCTGAGTCCCTGCCAGCCAGCGAGACATTCTGCAGATCTGGCGCATGGAATAGCTTTCGCGCTCAAGCGCTGGCCGACTGGATCAACAAAGACTCGCAGGCATTGAAGGCAGGTGCCCAAAATGCTGGGTTATGGATTGCTACCGATTATCTGGATGCCGAAGAGCACACCATGCCACAGCGCTGCGGTGACCCCCTCGAGTTGCTCCGCAATATGACCGAAGTCGACATCATTCAAGTCAACTGGACTTGGTGCAATATCGCCCGACAGCCCAACCAAAAAGCGTATGATCGAGTCCGTAAAGTCATGGCGGAACAGGAGCGTGACTGGGTGATCACTGAACACATGACGATTAATGGCTCCGATTACTTCGAAAGCGACATGCTAGGACTGATCGAAAATACGCTTAACAACGGCACACTGTTTGGATGGGAGTTCGTTGACATCGCAGCGGATCGCGACAGCGCAGCAACCAAGCCAAATGACGTATTGCCGGGCGACTTCAAACCTCAGCACTTTTCCGTTTATGATGCGGACTGGAACCCAAAACCCGCAATGGCTGCCTTTGAAGATAATTGGGCATACTGGATGGCAAAAGTGCAACAATCGCCGCGCGTGTCTGCAACAAGTTGAACGCTCATTTTCTTCATGGAATCCAAGAATATGAGAAATAAATTCATTTCCCCGCTCTTCGCCTCATTGGTACTTTGCTTTTCCGCCTGCGCCAGCGGGGACAAAAGCAGCAGCGCGGTTGTCGATGCGGCCCAAGGCTTGAGTGGTAAAGTATTTGCTGGTTATCAAGGCTGGTATCGCACTCCAACTGACGGCTCTGGTTTAGGCTGGGAGCACTATGAGACATACGACGAGGAATTCATACCCGGTGAAGCCGGCATTGATTTCTGGCCGGATATGAGCGAATTCGCTGAAACGGCAAAATACGCCACTTCCTTCAAACATAAGGACGGTAGCACTGCTTACGCTTTCACCTCACAGAGCGAGAACACGGTCGACCTTCACTTTAAATGGATGAAGGAATATGGGATCGACGGCATTTTCCTCCAACGCTTCGCACACGATGTACTGGAGGGCGGGCACCATCAGTGGGAGCTGCTGCAACCATCAAACAATAAGATGGCTGAATATGTGCAGCAAGGCGCTCAAGCACACGGGAGATCATATTCAATCATGTATGATCTTTCCAGCATACGGCATGGGGAAATGCCAATGGTGATGGATGATTGGCGTGGCCTCTGCGACCGCCTCGGCATCCTCAAAGACCCGAACTACTTGTATGAAAACGGCAAACCACTGGTCGCGATTTGGGGTGTGGGGTTCCGCAATCGTGCCTACACGATAGACGAAATCTCCATGCTCGTTGAATTCCTCAAAAATGACCCTGAATATGGCGGCTGCACGGTCATGCTAGGAGTGCCAACCCATTGGCGCACACTTGAGAGAGATGCAACCGACGATCCCAAGCTACATGATCTCATTCGCAGTGCTGATGTTTTATTGCCATGGACAGTTGGTCGCTTCGGTGGCGCCAAGACTGCGCTCAAGCGCGGCATCGACTACGTCACCCCCGACCAAGAATGGTGCGATGCGAATGGCGTGCATTACATGCCGCTGGCCTTCCCTGGCTTCAGTTGGGGTAACCGCTACAAGCACAAGAATGCGAAGTATGATCACATTCCACGTGAAGGCGGCCAGTTCCTCTGGAATCAAGCAATCGCTGCGAAACGCGCGGGCGCCGACACGCTCTATATCGCCATGTTCGACGAGATGGATGAAGGCACACAAATCTTCAAAACCACCAACGATGTGCCCGTCGGCGCGAGTCCGTTCTTAACTTACGAACCACACGAACCAGATTATTATCTTCGTCTGAGTGGTGCGGTCGGCCGCATGCTACGCAATGAGATACCCGCGACTGACACACTTCCTAAAGAGTTATAGCCGCATCTCATTACTAGGCCTCTAGCCATACCCTACGCCATCTAGTATCTTTCATTACACCCCATCTCTTACTATTCTATGACCTCACTCAACTTTATCGATAGTTCGATCATCGTCATCTATCTCATTATTACTATGGGGGTGGGTCTGATCATGACTCGCAAGGCTTCACAAAGCCTAGATAACTACTACCTCGGCGGACGCTCCCTACCCTGGTATATGCTAGGGATGGCAGGTATGGCTAACTGGTTCGACCTGACCGGCACCATGATCATCACCTCTTTCCTCTACATGCTCGGGCCGAAGGGGCTATTCATTGAGTTTCGTGGAGGCGCAGTGCTAATTCTCGCCTTCCTTATTTGCTACACTGGTAAGTGGCACCGCCGCTCTGGTTGTATGACGGGTGCCGAATGGATCGCATACCGCTTTGGCACGGGAACCGAAGCGAAGTGGATGCGTTTCTTCAAAGCCTTTATGACCGTCGTTGCGACCGTCGGTATGCTTGCTTACCTGATACGGGGAACGAGTCTGTTTGTCGGTATGTTTATCCCCATGTCCCCCGTGATGGTGACCGCAGGTATTGTCGCATTCTGCACACTTTACACCATGATGGCGGGCTTCTACGGAGTGGTACTGACAGACTTGGTGCAGGGCGCGATTGTCTTGATTGCCTGTGTGGTCGTCTCGGTGATTGCCTTCAACCTAGTTCCCAGCATGGATGCACTGGCCGAAGTCGCGCTGTCTGTGACGGGCAATTCTACTTGGACTTCGAGTATGCCAAAATGGCAAACGGAAATGCCCGCCGGGTATGAAATGTATCAAAGTCTGATTCTGTTCGCGGCATTTTACCTAATGCGCAATATCATAGGCGGCATGGGTACCGGCGATGAAAGCCGCTATTTCGGCGCGAAAAGCGACCGAGATTGCGCACTGCAGTCGATGCTTCAAGGCGTCACAGTTGCCTTCCGTTGGCCGATGATGATGGGCTTTGCGATCCTAGGACTGTTTCTAGTCGATCAACTCCTGCCGACAGGCAACAAGTCGATGGAGGCCACTGCAATTGTCAAAACCTATCACCCAGACATCGAGCAAGGTTTCTGGCACGAACTCACCACTGGTATCATTAATTCACCTGAAGCATACGACCCTGCGATGGTTCAAGGCCTCGAAAATACCCTTGGCGAAGAATGGCAAAAACGCCTACCGATTGTCGGCTATAATGGCTCTGTCAATCCGGAGCAAATCCTGCCTGCCGTGCTGTTAAATAGTATACCAACTGGACTGCGAGGGCTGCTGATTGTGGCCATGCTGGCAGCCATGATGTCGACCCTGACCGGTGAAGTGAACAAGACATCCGCGCAAGTGGTGAAAGATATTTATCAAAACAGCCTGCGCCCAAAAGCGAAGAATCGAGAACTGATCCTCGTCGCCTACATCTCTACTGCTGCGATTGTCGCAGGGTCGTTCTGGATGGGGATCTCCGCCAAAAGTATTAACAGCCTGTGGGGTTGGATTATCATGAGCCTGACAGCCGGTGGTCTCGCTCCTTACGTGCTGCGCCTCTACTGGTGGCGCTGTAATGCCTGGGGTCAAATCGGCGGCACTGTCCTAGGTGGAATTGGTGCTGTGACCCAGCGCATTATTGCCCCTGAAATGTCTGAGCTTTATCAATTCGGTCTCATGACAGGGCTCTCCTTCGCAGGCACGATCGGCTTCTCTTACATGACTGCACCAACACCGATGCCCATCTTGCGCAATTTCTATCGCACCACCCGCCCCTTCGGCTGGTGGGGTCCGTTAAAAGCGGATACTGAACCAGGCTTACTCAAAAAATGGCAGGCTGAACATCGAAACGATATTATATCCGTACCATTTGTGATGACGGCGCAAGTCACTATATTCCTGATGCCGATGCAGATTATGATTAAGTCCTACTCGGCCTTTTTTATGACCTTGCCGATCTTCATCTTCGCAGTGGTCGGCACCTATTGGTTCTGGTGGCGCAACCTACCCCCAAAGAACGACCCTGGCACCGACCGCGCTGACCCGCTCGCTCAGATTCACGAGTAAGTATCTTGCTTGAGCTCAAGCGTATGACCTAGCATCTCCACAGTAAATGCGAATGCTTATAGTCGTTGCATTTAGCTAGACCGACGTGTTCTGGCTAGAATCGTGTCGCTTGTGATCGATACCTATTAAGTGTAATCTTTAAGCGTTCGACCATTTCAGGATGATCTTGAAGCAGGTTCGTCGTTTCGGATGGATCTTCGTCTAAATTGTAGAGTGCAGGTTTGCTTTGCCCCTTGGTCGCATTTCTCATCGGCAGCGGAACACCGTTGGGGTAGCTGCTATCAATATATTTCCACTTCCCATCGATGATTGAATGTAAGCCTGCGACATTGCTGCAAATCATCGGCAAACGCGGCTCTTGAGATTCACCCACGAGGGTCGGAGCAAAACTGATACTATCCGGCGCATCTGCTACACTCGGTAACTGGCCGCTGACCGCTTCCACTAAAGTTGCATACATATCAACGATATTGACTGGCCGATTACTGATAGTGCCCGCGGTAACTTTACCATCCCAGCGAACGATTAGGGGCACGCGTAAGCCTCCTTCATAGATGGTATGCTTATCACCTTGGTTGATTCCATTCGGAGTCAACCCAGCGGCGATCGCGGTATTCTCAGGACGAGTTTTTGAATTGCCGGGAATATCGGCACCGTTATCGGCAGTAAAGATGATGATGGTATTGTCAGCAATCCCTTCATATTCGAGCGCTTCAATGAGTCGTCCAATCGATAGATCGACATCCTGAATAAAATCGCCATAGGCGCCACAACCACTCGAACCTCGCATTGCTTCAGAAGGCACGATCGGATGGTGCGTGGCTGGATGTGCGAAATAAAGAAAGAATGGCGCATCAGGATCACTGCGATGAGTTTGCTTGATCCAATCCACCGCTTTGTCCGTCAAATATTCAGACGCTTCTTCACGCTGACGCTGCGGCGCATCGAAACCCACGTATTGACCACCATAAAAACTCTTGGCATAGGCGCTGGTTTTCTGAGAGCGAAGGCCGTAAATAGCATCGTTTTCGATCCATACTCGGAGATTGTCGTCCAGATTTTGTGGCAGACCAAAATGGTAATCAAATCCTACATCGTTGGGACCAGGTGTCAGTTTCTCAGTATATTGAGTCGGCTTTTTATTCCCATAACCTAAGTGCCACTTACCAATCTGCGCAGTCGTGTAGCCCATCTTCTGAAAATACTTGGGCAGCGTCATGCGATTCGTGTCGACAACCATCGGATCAAATAGATTAACCACGCCAAAAGATAAGGCCGCGCGCCACGCATACTGCCCTGTCAAGAGCGCGTAGCGTGTCGGCGAACAAATCGAACCGGGCGCATTTGCTCGGTTAAACTTCAAGCCCTGATCAGCCAAACGATTCAAATGGGGCGTGCGCACCAGCTTCTTCGAGGCTCCGTAGGCATTCACATTGCCGACACCAAAGTCGTCGGCCATGATCAGCACGACATTCGGTTTAGCGATGGCTGTGATTGCGACAACAAGACTTAATGTGAGTATAATGAGATGCTTCATGGTGATTTGAGGTAAAAATTAACACCGAGAATATCACTGCCTCGCGGATGAATCATTAAAGTTGCTAACAACGCTCTTTGATTAAGCCAAGTAAGCTTTCAAAATCTTCGCTGTACTGACTGCACAGGCCGCGGGTTCCCGATTGATCTATATTCCCCCCGCCAATGCCCCAGGCTTGCATGCCTGCTAGACGTATAGAGGCAACGCCTGCGCCACTGTCTTCGATGCCAATCGCAGAATGGCGCTCCGTATAGCTGAGACCCAATCCCACACGGAAGGCCTCTGCATATAGCCAGGGGTGCGGCTTGGGAGAAAGCTCGCCCAGCGTACCAGCCTGCCCCTTGCGCAAGGCATGGCCCGCAGTAATAATCGTATCATAGAAATCGGCAGGGTCACCCATATTCAAAGTTTTGAAGGCATCGAGGATTTCAGGATAAGCTTTTTCGTAAAGCCCCGAGGTCACCAAGCCCAACTTGAGCCCCATCGCTTTTAATTCCAACAGAAAGTCTTTAATGCCTGGCGAGGGGCGGAATGCACCGGGCTTACCTTTACCATCTAAAATGAGCTGCATTTCACGGTGGGTGTGCTCAAAATAATACGTTCGTGCCACTTCAACCGATTTATCGGGGCAATATTTAGCCACGCAATATTGCAAATGCTCCGAAACTGAATGCCCAGAAACATAGGGTATATCGGCATCCTCTAATTCGAATTTACTATCACCCATCAGGCTCGCGACACTCAGCTGGATGATCCAAATCCAAAACTCCTCGCTGTGCACCGTCGTACCGTCCAAATCCATTAAGATTGCTTTCAGCGGCGCTTCCTCAGCGACTGAATCAACTGGATAATACGCGGGATACCCCATCGCAGAGTTAACCAATGACATGGTGTGATCTGCAAAACCTATAAATTCGACCTTACCATCACCCGTGCCAGCAATGGCGAGCACCCCACTCTCTCCGACCGTAAATCGCTTGTCAGAACTTTGCTTCAGTGAAATTAAACCTACTTGCTCAGCAGACAGCCCTAAATTTGGAAATGACATAGAATGTAGTTGATGTTTTACACTTTTGATAAAACGTTTTCGTATCAGCATACTTTTCAGTCAATCACTATTTAAATATATTAAAAAACTCACGACGCATGAGCAAACAGAAAACAAAGACCGCGATAGTCGTCGCACACACTCACTGGGATCGCGAATGGCGCTACCCCATCTGGAAAAACCGCTCCTTATTAATCGAATTCATGGATTGGCTGTTGGAGATTTTGGAAAATGATCCTAGTTACAGTGGTTTCCTGCTCGACGGACAAACGGTCTGTATCCAAGACTACCTCGAGATCAAGCCCGAGAACAAGGAGCGGATCGCCGCACAAGTGCAGGCGGGCAAACTCGCCATCGGCCCTTGGTATACTTTACCCGACCTTTTCCCGATTGCAGGCGAATGCCTGGTGCGAAACCTAAATAAGGGCATACGCTTCGCTAAAGACTTGGGCGGGCATAATCCAATCGCCTACCACACCTTTGGATGGGGGCAAACCGCCCAATTTCCGCAGATGTATCAAAGCCTAGGAATCGACTATGCCGTCGCGGCTAAAAAAGTTTCTAAGGAACGCGCCCCAAAGTGTGAGTTCATGTGGACTTCACCGGACGGCTCTGAACTGCTCACTTCACGCCTCGGCCACTTTACCCGCCAGAACGGCTACTTCTATCTGCACTTTCCGGTGCGCTTGAACAACATTTACGACGATAACCAATACGCATGGGAATGGGGTAAAACCGGTGTCGCCTATCATCGGGCTAACAGTGAAATCGCCCGCAACGACTACTTCCGTATCGACCGCGAGGACGGCTACTTCAAAGAAAACGTCAAGGATGCCGCACAACGTACCTGGGACAATATGGGCGAAACCTTGGTCGACGACTACCGCCTGTTGATGTGTGGCTGTGACTTCTCGACGCCCAATCCCTACCTACCCAAGATGATCGCCGACAGCAACGAAGCCATCGACGATATCGAATTCAAAATGGGCTCACTGCAGGAATACTTTACCGAGCTAGAAAAACGTATCGACCGCAGCCAAGTGCCCGTCGTCGAAGGCGAACTCCGTGATGGCGAACCATGCCTCGCCTCAGCCAATGCACTCGCAACCCGCATCCACATTAAACAACTCAACAAGCGTGCGGAAAACGTCATGATCCGTCGCACCGAGCCTCTCGCCGCCGCCCTCGCCGCTCTCGGTGGCGGTTTCCCTGAAGGCTTTTTTAAGCGAGGCTGGGAATACCTGCTAAAAGCCCATCCACACGACTCCATTAATGGCGTCACCCAAGATAAGACGGTCGACGACAACATCTATCGCCTAAATCAGGCCATCGAAATCAGCGAGACCATTTACGAGGATAGCATCGCGACTTTACTCAAGCGCCTAGACCTCTCAGCCTTCGATCAAGAAGACCAATTGCTACTGTTGCACAACTCACAGCCACGTCCTGTGAGCGAAGTGATTAAAATCGTCGTCGACACCCCACAGGAAAAAAGTGTGTGGGCGATCGGAGTAGAAGATACCGACGGCACCAAGCTGGGTGTCCAGCAAATCTCCCGCGACGAGCACATTCAGGCGGTCCACGACATTGAAGCGCGCCCTTGGCCTTTCTCGGTCGACCGCCATTTCGTCTATCTCGAAACAGGTGAAATTCCAGCCGGTGGCTATAAAGTGGTCAAAGTTACCCACGAGTCCAACTATTGGCGCGAGGAACAATGGTGGCCCGCAATGCGTAAGAGCGCGGGCGCTGACATCGGCGAGAGTGCCCACCGATTAGAAAACGAGTTTCTTAAGGTAGAGGTCAACCCCGATGGCACTTTCGACCTGACGGATAAAAACACCGGCCGGGTAATCAAAGATATGCATACCTTCGAAGACGAGGGAGATACCGGCGACTACTGGGCCTATTACGCCCCATACAACAACCAAACCATCAGTAGTCGCGGCTTCCATTCCCGCATTTGGCTTGAGGACAACGGCCCTCTCAGTGCCACCATCGGCATTGAAACAATCATGCAGATCCCGGCTAAGGCCGAGTATGATGAGGTTAAGTTCCAAGGCTATGGCAAACGCAGTCAGGACCTCGTTGATTTGAAAATTATTTCGAAGATCACTCTGAATAAAGGCGACAAGCATCTAAAGGTGAAGACCTCCATCGACAACAAAGCGAAGGATCACCGTGTTCGCCTATTGATTCCCACAGATGTTCAAGCCGAGTTCTCCGATGCCGCCGGACACTTTACCGTCGACCGCCGTGGTGCTGTGCATGAAAAAGATGCTGACGGCAAGTTCTACCCGGAAATGGCACTGCGCCCGATGGCTGAATTCTGCTCGGTCAGCGACGGCGACAAAGGCCTCTCCGTGCTAAACAATTGCCTGACCGAATTCCAGCTTATGCAAGATGAACGGGGCACCCTCGCGCTGACATTGCTTCGCGCCATCCGCAACCGTATCTGCACCGAGTCTCGCGTATCCTCCGAGTTCCCGGAAAAGCTTGGCAGCCAGATGTTACAAACGGTCGAATACGAGTATGCCATCTATCCCCATAAGGGCGATTGGATTGAAGGTAAAGTCTATGCCGAAGCCGACAAGCTGAACGCGAAGGTTGAGCCAGTGCAAATTTCGATGAATAAGGGCGGCGACCTGCCGATTGCCGCTTCACACTATGCCATCGATAACGACGCCGTAGTCATGACCGCTTTCAAGAAAGCCGAAGACCGCGAGTCCATTATTCTGCGTCTGCACAACCCGACCAACGAGGATCAAACGGTGGCTATTTCTACAGGCCTTCCTTTTAAACAGGCATGGCTCAACAATCTCAACGAGGAGCGCGGCGAGGCACTAGAATTTGCGGATGGGGCGCTACCGCTATCGGTTCCGCCTGGCAAAATTATCACCATTGAACTGGAATAATAAGGCCATCCCATGACCTAACTCCATTAGCCTTCTTGCTAACGCTTCGAAACGTAAGCTTACTCAAAAGCTTTGTTCGACTCAAAAAAATAAAAATATGGAAGAGAATAAATTTAATTCAAAAGGGATGCTAATCGGTATATGGTTACCATTTTTATTCTGCCTAATATTAGGCGGGATTGATATGCTCTATTACCCACTTAATGTGGATTCATCAAGAGCCCTAACCTACATAACAATGTCAAATCCATTTATTTTTGTATGCTGTATGTTTATGTCATTTAGAACAAAAATCATAGCACAAGATGATAAGATCAAAGAACTAGAAGACAAAATAAAACAAATAGTTTGATCAATCATTCGAAGAAGAAAAGTCCGAAGGGAATCGAATTGGAAGAATTGAACTCTACGACAAGTTGATGGATGTCGAATGAACCAATCACGAACAACGAGTTTAGAACCATTCGTACTGAGCAATGTCGCTATCGTGGCATCGCTCATACTCTACGTTATTTTTGCAGCTTTATC
>JGI20157J14317_10002965_pt1 | contig 13954 bp, 13 predicted proteins | sample COG_07_FD_14317 | JGI IMG/M metagenome (IMG submission 14317)
ATTTTCGGCAGGAAGGTTAAATAAAATCAACGGGCGTAAAGAATTTTTCCGCGCTGATCTTAGGGAAATTGAGCAAGTAATTCGCGCGAACTACGACGCAGTGGTGGAGGTTATTCACACAGCTTCAGCAGAGCAGTATCGAGAAAGTCTGTTGTTAGGAACGGTGATCGCTGCGGGAACTAAGAGTCCAGAGGTCGTCAATTTGTAATGATATTGTGTGGAAGCCGCAGTTGCCGACAGAGGCCGCGCGGCTATTGAAACTTGACCCTATCGAGCATGCGCTGCACGTCTGCAACATAGGGGCCCATTTTGTTTACGGGCAAGGCGTCCGCCTTAAAACCATTGGGGCTCATTTCAGATAAGGCGCGGTTGTTATACGCCGTGCCTGCCTTAATTGGCCACTCGTTATTGCCGTTGGCGAAGTGTTGTTGCGCCGACGTGGACACCAGGTACTCTAAGAACTTAACGGCATTGGTCTTGTTCTGCGAATGGGCTGCGACCGCACCACCGGCGATATTCATGTGCGTACCCCAACTGGCTTGATTCGGGAAAACAGTCGCTAAGCGTTGCACGACTTGTTGGTCGTCAGCCTTCTCGGACAACATGAGGCGCGCGAGGTAGTAGCTATTCACCACCGCAACGCCGCACTCACCCGAAGCCACGGCACGCATTTGGTCGGTGTCCCCGCCCTTGGGTGCCCGCGCCATGTTGCCAACCAACTGTTGCAACCATCGCTCGGTTTTTTCGGCGCCCGTGTGGTTCACCATGGCCGTAAACAAGCTGAGGTTGTAAGGGTGCGAGCCAGAGCGCAGACAAACCGCTCCCGCCAAGGCGGGCGACGCCAGCTTCTCGTAGGTATCCACGTCTTGCGCTTGAAAGCGCGTCTTGTCGTACACAATCAGGCGTGCGCGACTAGACAGGCCAAACCACGCGGTGGCCCCGTCCGCATCAGCTTCAGCTCGATAAGCAGGCGGCACAGCCGTCTCAAGGATGGAGGAGCGAATGGGCGCAAATAAGCCATCCTGTTGCGCGCGCCACAAACGGGTTGCATCCACGAGCAACACCACATCCGCCGCAGAACGCGTCCCTTCCGCCCTCAAGCGAGCCAAGATGCCCGCGTCAGTTCCATCGATACGCTTCACCGCAATGCCAGTGGCCGCAGTGAAGCCTTGATACAAGGCGGTGTCAGATGGGTAATGTCGCGCAGAGTAGACATTGACCTCGTTATCAGCCGCATGGCTGAAGGCGGCCCATGCAAGGGTCGTGGACAAGAAGAGAGCGCGCAGGATAGCCATGGGGTGACCGTGATTGAAATAAAGAATGGATCTTATCGCAAATGAGACCCATTCTCATTCGCAATAAGAATAATAGGGTTACGACAAGGGTTTTCTTCGCTTATCGGTCGCTACTCTTCAACTCGCGGCTCAGTAATATGACGGGCACCAGCCCCACCAATACCAGCGCGAGTGCGGGCAAGGCGGCGGCATCCAGACGCTCATCACGCGCCAATTGGTAGGCCGCAACGGCCAGCGTATCGCTGTCAAACGGACGCAAAACCAAGGTGACTGGCAACTCCTTGAGCACGTCGACCAGAACCAACAGCGCCGCCACATAGGTGCTCTTTCTCAGCAAGGGCATGTGGACACGCCGAAACATGGACGCCCCGTGGACGCCCAAGGTTTGAGAGGTTTCATCAAGGCGGTAAGACAGCCGGGTGTAGCCACTGTCCACCGTTTGCATCGCAACCGAGGTGAAACGCACAAGGTAGGCCCAAATCAGCCCGAGGCTAGTCCCGGTCACCCAATAGCCCCAATCTGCACCCCAACCCACGGTGCGCAACCACACCACAGGCAACAAAATGCCAATGACCACCACCGCACCCGGAACGGCGTAACCCAGGCTTATAACCTGACCGATCGCGCCGATAAACGGACTGCCTCGCATACGCTTAACCGCGCCGAAGGTCAGCGCGATCCCAACGGCGAGCGCCGCCGTGATCAGCCCTAAACGCACGCTGTTTTGCGTCCACTGAAAAAAGTCCCCGTACGCGGGCGTGGTGTCGGATGCAAAGAACAGGCTCATCAAAACGAGCGCGGGCAATAAGAAGCCTAACAACACGGGAATCAAACCCAATAACAACAAGCCCACCCCTTGCAGACCCATGACCCGCTCGGCATGCCGCGTTTGGGTGGGTCGTTGGGCACGCCCGCTCGCAAAGCGAACACGGCGCTGGGCACGCTGCTCCCATGTCAAGATGGCAAGGACCAGCAGCAGCAAAATGGTGGCCAACTGGGCCGCAACCTGCGGGCTGTCCATGACCAACCACGCCTTATAAATACCGGTCGTAAAGGTCTGAATACCAAAATAACTTGCAACCCCATAGTCGGCCAAGGTCTCCATGAGCACCAGCGCGACGCCCGCAGCCAAAGCGGGTCTGGCCAAGGGGATAGCCAGTGTCGCGAGGCGGCGGGGCATACCCGCCCCCAATAACGCAGCGGCCTCAAATAAACTACTGGCGCGTTCCACCAAAGCGGCACGCACGAGTATGTAAACGTAGGGGTAAAGCGTGACTGAGAACACCATGATCGCGCCCCCCACGCTGCGGATGTCTGGCCATAAAGCGCCCTCCCATCCGGTAAGCGCACGCAGGCCAACCTGCAAGCCGCCGCTGTACTGGAGGACGTCTGTGTAGACAAATGCCACGATATACGCAGGGGCTGCAATGGGCAACAGTAGCAACCAAGACAATGTGGTGCGCCCGGGAAAATCAAAGAAAGTGACCAACACAGCAGACGCCACACCCAGTACGGTAACCCCAAAGGCCACCCCCAGACAGAGCAACAGGGAGGTGACCACGTAGTCGGGGAGCACCGTAGCGACAAGGTGGCTGATGAGACCATCGCCGGAGTCGTTCCAAGTGAACCAAGCGCCCCAAATCGAGAGCGTCGGCAGCGCCAGCATCAGCGCACAGACACCCAGTAGCAAAAGTAGCGATTTGTTTAGCGTCACGGTTTGGGCAGAGGTTACCGACACGGACAAACCCCTGTAAAAGGCGTCCGCATGGTCTTGAAACGTAAAAGGGAATTGTAGTGACCCTGAATCTACACGCCTTTGCTATCTAAAATAGCCCATATGACGTTACGCATTAACCAACTGTCCGTCCGCTACGCGCAACGCGATCGCCCAGCGGTTGATGCGGTATCCCTGTCACTGGCACCGGGTGAGATTGGCGTTTTATTAGGCCCTTCAGGCTGTGGCAAAACGTCACTGCTCCGCGCCTGCGCCGGACTGGAGCCCATCGCAAGCGGCACGGTGACCCTCTCCCCCTTGGGGGTCGATGGCGCACCGGGGCCGGCCATGCGCGCTGGCCGTTCGTCCCCGGTTGGCATGGTGTTTCAAGAATACGCCTTATTCCCCCACCTCACCGTCGCCGCCAATGTGGCCTATGGTCTCGGTCATCAATCCAAGGCCGAGCGTGTGCAAACCGTCGCAGAGATGCTCGAGCTGGTCGACCTCGTCGGTGCGGACGCGGTACTGCCCCATGAGTTATCGGGCGGACAGCAACAGCGTGTTGCCTTGGCGCGTGCCTTGGCACCCAAGCCCAACATTCTCTTGCTGGACGAGCCGTTTTCTAATCTAGACGTTGATCGACGCCAGCAACTCGCCGAAGAAGTGCGTGCCATCTTGAAGCGTGCTGGCACCACGGCCCTCTTTGTGACGCATGATCAGCGCGAAGCCTTCACCATCGCGGACACCGTGGGCGTCATGCAAGGCGGTCGACTGGTGCAGTGGGCACCCCCCCAAACGATTTATAACCAACCGCTGACGCGCTTTGTGGCCGAGTTTATTGGCGACAGTGTTTTTGTGCCCGCCACCGCTCGCGCCCACGGTGACGACTGGGTGATTGACTCTGCGCTGGGCACCTTCTCGGTGTCGGCGCAGACGCTGCCAACAGAGACGTCGCATTTGCGCGTCCGTGCTGAGGAGCTGGTTGCGGACAGCGAAGGCCCCATTCAGGGACAGGTGGTTAAGCGATCTTTCCGTGGCGCTGATGCGCTTTGCACGGTGCAACTCCCCTGCGGCCAACCACTCATTGCGAGTATTCCCAGTGATGACCCCGTGCGGGCGGGTGACCCGATACGCCTGCGCCTCGCGCTCAGGCACGTCAACTTGTTCTGAATGGACCCACCGCATAGGGGGATTTAACCCGCTTGATAGAATCCGCGGCGTTGCGCTTGCAACACCAGATTCACAGGATCGGAAGCTTCCCTTGCACAATTTAATCGACCCCGCCATTCTGTTCTTCCTGTTCGGAATTGCGGCTGGTTTGATTCGTTCCAATTTAGAGATTCCGCCTGCGATCTCCAAATTTTTGTCGCTGTACCTGCTCATGGCACTCGGGCTCAAAGGTGGCTTTGCACTCGCCGAGTCCGGGTTCTCACTGGATGTACTCAAAGGCTTGGGGGCGGCTGTGTTGTTGGCGATTGCGGTGCCACTCATCGGTTATCAGTATCTGCGCCGCGTGACATCCCCGCTAAACGCCGCCGCGCTGGCCGCCACCTATGGTTCCGTTAGCGCGGTGACGTTTATTACAACGGTTCAATACTTGGATACCAACGGGATTGCCTATTCCGGCCATATGGCCGCGGCCATGGCGCTGATGGAGTCACCCGCGATCATCTTGGCGGTCTTGTTGGCCAATATGGTGCGCCAACAAGCCAACCCCGACGCGTCTCGCACCCGAACGCCATTCGGCAAAGTCTTGCACGAGGCCTTCACCGATGGGGCGCAGCTGCTACTCATTGGCGCCATGCTGATTGGCTTTATGACTGGTGAGGCGGGTCAACAAAGTATGGCGCCCTTCTCCGTCGACTTGTTCAAGGGCATGCTCGCCTTCTTCCTGCTAGACATGGGGCTGTTAACCGCACGCAACCTGTCAACCTTAAAGGATGCGTCGACCAAGCTCATTGCCTACGCCGTGTTGGGACCGTTGCTGCACGCCAGCATCGCCTTTGCGCTCAGCGCATGGTTCTCGCTCAGTGTGGGAGACGCAGCGCTGCTCATGGTCTTGTCCGCAAGCGCGTCTTATATTGCGGTACCAGCGGTTTTGCGTTTTGCTATTCCAGAGGCCCAGCCGTCCCTTTACTTTGGCTTATCGCTGGGGGTCACTTTTCCGCTGAATATTATTTTCGGGATACCGTTCTACGTCGGCATCGCGCAAACGCTGGGGTAACAACCACATGAGACAAACAGACAACACAAGAAGAGCCCAACCCCGCCAGCGCCTGTTGTCTGCGATCACCCTCCTCGGCACGCTGATGATCACCGGGCCAACCAGTGCAGCAGGTCATGCGTTGAGCGAACCCGTCCAGCTGCAAGGCTTCGCCATAGACAAAACAGAAGTCACCATTGCGCAGTACGGCGCCTTCGTCAAGGCCACCAAGCAACCCAGCAAAGCAGAGCAAGAAGGGGGCGGGTTTGAATATGGCGCGGGTTGGGAGCGACGTCCGGGGTGGAGCTGGCAATCGCCCGATGGCCAGGCCGACGCCGACCCCCACTTACCTGCCGTGCATCTAAATCACGCAGAAGCGGTTGCGTATTGCGCGTGGCGTGGCGGTCGACTCCCCACCGCGCGCGAATGGCTACATGCCGCCTTTACAGAACAACGCGCCACAACCCCGGCACCGTTCGTGCGCGGGCGCACCTACCCTTGGCCAACAGGCGATTCACCCGCTGGCGCCAATACATCCGGCAATGACCCTTGGAAGCGGGCGGCACCTGCGGGCGCAACCAAGGCGGGCGTCAACGGGCTGTACGACATGGGCGCCAATGTGTGGGAATGGGTGGCTGACGCACGTGGCGATGAGCGTCGCACCATGGGCGGCTCGTGGTGGTACGGCAACTTCCGTATGCAAGCCAGCGATGCCGCGTGGAAGCCTGCGCACTTTTATGCGGTGTACATAGGCTTTCGCTGCGCCTATGCNCCATCCGCTAGCGCCAGTTAGTCGTTAGCGCCACTGACCACGGCAAGAACCTCTTCCACCACGGCGGCTGACAGCACGGCATCGCGCGCGACCCAAGCCACAAAATGATCTGGTCGTACAAGCACCCAGCGTGCTTGATAACGCTGCGTCTCCTCGGTGCCTGCCTCTCGAATAATGGTCAGCGGCAGCCCGCGCTTGTTTGCCGCAGCCTCGAAACGGCTTATGTCGGCCTCTAACAGGCCCTCACCCAGCGCCAGTAGCGTATACCCCGCTCCCAGCGACTCAAACACATTCTTGCCCGAAGACAACAATGCCGGTGCGAGATGGTGGCCCGCCCGCGCATCGAATTGGTGGGAGCCCACCGAACTACATGGCTGCGGGCTTGCATGGCCTGAGGAGACGATGGGCGAGCCCGCGTAGTGCGGTTCAAATGCATTCACCTCGCCGATCGCACCTTTGGCACGCTGTTCCCAGGCACTCTCAAACTTCTCTTTGTCAACGGCGGGGTCACACGCCGCTAAGAACTGTTTGTCGTTCTCTATAGATTTAGCAATAAAGTCATCCACGGTTGAGCGGAACACCGGTCGACGCTCGGCGTCGTAACTGGCTAAGAGCCGCTCACCACCCCAGCCTTGTAGCGTTGCCGCTATTTTCCAGCCCAGATTACGCGCATCCTCTAACCCAGAGTTGACTCCGTAACCACCGTATGGCGGGTGGCTATGCGCCGCATCGCCGGCAATAAACGCGCGCCCTTTTTGATAAGAGTCCGCAACGGCAAAGCGTAAATCCCAAAATCCGATGTGATCAAACTCAACCTCAAAGGTCGCCCCGACGGCATCGTGCAAAAACCCTTTGAAATCGTAGTTATCCGCCGTGGTCCCGACCGGCACAGGCGCATGCATAAACCACGTGTTCCCCAGATCCACCCGCCCCAAAAATTTCCAGTAGCCTTCGAGCTCAGGGTGCAGCACGTTGTAGTACGACTTCCCGGGATAGCGCGCCAGCAGATCATGCAGGGCGCGCGAGCGAAACACCAGCAGCACCATCATGCGGTCGTGATCGCTGAGGGTTTGTGTCAACCCCACCTGCTCTCGCACAACGGATCGGCTACCGTCACACCCCACCACGTAGGCTGCACGCACCGTGCGTTGCGCGCCATCGTTACGCTCGGTCAGCGTCACCGTGACCCCTTGGGCGTCTTGTGCCACAGAGGCCGCTGACCACCCATAAAGGGTCTCCACCGCCGGCAATTCGCTGACGCGCTGGCGCATGACCGCCTCAGTTGCATACTGCGGGAGACGTTCATTTTTTGCGAAGTAGTACGCCTTCACCAAGTCNCGNTGCAACCAGTCATAGAAGTAAGGNCCCAAAAGCGTTCCATAAGCAGTCAGGCCNCCAATTCCATACTCTGGCGGTATGGTTCTAGCGGCGCGCAACGCCTTTTCAGCACCCCAAAAATGAAAGTGCTCCATGGTTCGCTGGGTGAGGTTCTGCCCCTTAGGTATCGGCTGTGGCTGGATATAACGCTCGGCAACCACACACCGCACGCCCCGTTGGCCGAGCTCTATGGCGAGCCCCATACCCACAGGCCCTCCCCCGACAATCACCACATCGGTCTGTATCACGTCGTCGGAATCGGGGGCATCTGCAGCGCGCATGGCTCTCTCCGTCATAGGATATCGGTCACTTGCCAACAAGGCGATCCGATTGTAGTGCGGCACTCATTAGCGGCCTGCGTAGCACGCGACAAGCGTCACGCCCACCCAAGGATCGTTACACTAGGGGGCTGCAAACAGGGTGCTATCCGCCTACGCGCGGCTACAAAAAATGTATGAGTTTTTCTGAAAGTCTACTGACCCTCTTAGCGCTGCTCCTCGTCAGCGGCTTCTTCTCTGTATCAGAGATTGCTCTGGCGGCCTCTAGCCGCCTGCGCCTCACACAGCTAGCGGAGAAAGGCGACCCCAAAGCTATCCGGGTACTCCGTATTCATGAACAGCCTGGTCAATTTTTCACGGTCGTTCAAATCGGGCTTAACTCGGTCGCCATCTTGGGCGGTATCGTGGGCGAAGGTAATCTGTCGCCCTATCTCAGCAACCTGCTCTTGGGCATAGTGGACACCGATACGGCGCAAACGGTGGGTTTTTTGGGCGCCTTTGTATTCATCACGTCTTTGTTCATTATTTTTGCTGACCTGTTCCCGCGACGCTTGGGTATGGTCAACCCAGAAAAGCTGGCCCTATGGTGCGTCACGCCCATGCTGTTTTTGATGTCGGTGCTCAACCCCATCGTTTGGATCTTCAGCAAAGCCACGGACGCTATCTTCAACTTGTTTCGGCTACCAAAGACGCGAATTGAGCAAATCACCTCCGAAGACATCCTGACCATGACCAAGGCAGGCGCTAAGGCGGGTCTGCTGGCACGTGGGGAACAACAGGTCATCAAAAACATTTTTGACCTCGACACACGAACCGTTAACAGCGCCATGACCGACCGAGAGCGTATTGCTTGGTTTGACCAAGACGACTCGGATGCCACCGTGCGCGCTCGTATCATCGCCGCCTCGTTTTCAACCTATCCTGTCTGTGATGGCGATATTGATCATGTCGTTGGGTATGTGGATGCGAAAGACCTGTTTCAACTTGTGCTCACGGGGCAACCGATTAACCTAAAAAGCGAGAAGTTGCTCTACACGCCGCTGGTGGTGCCCGATAAGCTCACGCTGGCAGAAGTGTTAGAAAAATTTCGCGTGGCGCAAGAAGACTTTGCCCTCATCGTCAACGAATACAGTTTGGTCGTCGGCGTGGTCACTCTCAATGACGTGATGAGCACCGTCATGAGTGGTTTGGTCTCCTTCCAAGAAGAGGGGCTGATCGTTAAGCGAGACGAAAACTCTTGGTTGATGGAGGGCGTGACCCCCATCACCGATGTCATCCAAGCCTTGGAGATTGATAGCTTCCCCGAAGAAGGCGACTACGAGACGTTGGCGGGCTTTTTCATGGCCAGCTTGCGCCGCGTGCCTAGGCGAACCGACTTCATCATCTGGGCAGGCTATCGTTTCGAGGTGCTGGACGTGGACAACTACCGCATCGACCAAGTCATGGTCTCAAAGCTACCCGTGGGGGCCCCTGCGCTCGCAGTCTAGTGCCCCATCGACAACAACACGCCCTGTCACTTGGGCAACCAGAGGGCTTGCGTGTGCGCCTTACCATCCAAGGCTAGAGGAGACGCACACATGAACGCCAGCAACCCCCAAACCAACAACCCCGACCTGATTCCGTTTCAAGGCACGCAGCCTTGGGGCATGCCCCCCGACATGGTCATCAACGACCTGCTAACGGATGATCCGCGACTCTGGGCACCGTTAAGCGCTAACAGTTGGTCGCGCCCGATTCACCTGAACGTGACCGCTGGTTACTACGTGCATTTGCTGCGGGTCAACAAAGCGGGCCTTATCCAGCGCCACCGCCACTCCGGTGCGGTACACGCCCATACCCTGAAGGGACGCTGGCACTATTTGGAGCATGATTGGGTCGCTGAAGAAGGTGGCTACGTTTTTGAGCCACCCGGGGAGACGCATACACTCGTTGTCCCAGAGGGCTGCAATGAAATGTTGACCTTGTTTTTCGTACATGGTGCCCTGATATTCGTCGACCCCGATGGCAAGGCCACAGGCTACGACGATGTGTTTACGCGAATAGAAAAGTACCGCGCGCACTTCGAAGCGGTTGGTCTAGGCGGTGATTACGTGAAGCAATTCATGCGGTGAGACCGCATCGCGTTGGCGGGTCTGTTTACAGCCAGTAGTGCGCATAGACAGAAACCAACATCACGCCAGTGGTCAGCGCCAACACCAAGCGGTTGGCGCGACCAAACACCATCACCAGCAACGCCAGCAGACAAATGGTGACGCGCACCCATATGGGCACATTGGCCAACACACCGCTGGGCATGAAAATCATGCGCGACGTTAAGGCCGCGATCATCGCGTAGGTCACGCACGACACCCACTGAAAAACAGCCCCCGTGTTGGACACGCGCGAGGACAACACAACCCCAAGCGCACGGCATGCGTACGTCGCAAGACTGGCCAAAACCAGCGTAAGCAGTGCCGCCGCAGTACTCACGTGCGCCGCGCCTCGCGCCAATTAGCAGACCACCGTGCGAGATGCTCAAACCCAAAATAGGCAAGCGTCCCGCCAATAAAGCCGCTGGCAAGCAAGCTGGTTGCGGGGTCCCATGCATAGGTGATAGGCCCCAACACAAAGCCTAAAAAGACAGCCAGTAAGCTGACTTTGGCGCGTAGCTCGGCAAAGGACATGAGGAAAAATAGCGGGTTTATGAGCGCTAATCCATACCCCATCCACCTCGGCACATCCTCAGCTAAAACATAACCCAAGAAAGTGCCGGGAAAAGCAACCAGCCATACCGTGAAGGCAAAGCCCGCAAAATACGGCAACCGCTCCGCCCGCTTCAGCGTGGGGAACGCGCGCATCGACACCGCCCAGGACGTCATTGCGACCAAGTGCACAAACAAATACAAGCATTGGCCCACGGTCGCGTCGGTGAAACTGCGGAATCAAGGTAATCGACATCGTGACAAAGCGGGTAGCGGTCACAAACACCGCCAACACAATCGAGTAGAGCGGTGCGCCAGCAATCAGCATTTCCTGCATGACGATTTGTCCCGGGAGCGCAAAAATGAACACACTCCCCAGACTCGTAATCCATACATCGAGCCCCTGCTGATGGGCGACTGACCCGTAGGCCAACATGCCAGCCAACAAGACCAACATCGGAGAGCCCAGCGCGTCACGCGCACCGCGCTTGAGCGCCTGTCGGCGTCTAAAAACATGGGCTAACCGTGCTTGATATGGCATCTTGGGCCTCATTCTATGGGAAGCCCTTCGCCCTACCCTCACCCGATGTGACAGCGACGGTAGGCCACCACAACACAGCAGCCTCGGTATGTACAGACAAGAAAAAGCCCACCGAAGTGGGCTTTACAAACTCACAGACAACGCTCAGGGTTTGCCTAAGTAGTCGCGCTTACCGATCTCAACACCGTTGTGGCGCAGGATGTTGTAGGCGGTCGTTACATGGAAATAAACGTTGGGCATCGCGTGGCCAAGTAAGAACTGCATCCCCGTGTAGTGGGTCTCTTTGTCACCTCGCTTGGTCACGATGGCCTTGTCTTCCGTGCCATCAATTTGCTCGGCCGTAAAGCCGCTGACGAAGGCAATGGTTTTTTCGACACGTGCCTTGAGGTCGGCAAAACTGACTTCATCATCCGCATAAGCCGGTATNTCCACGCCCGCAAGCCGCGCAACAACGCCCTTNGCGGTNTCGCTGGCAATCTGAACCTGACGGCTCAGGCTCAACATGTCGGGGAATAAACGGAANGCCGTCAACGCGGTAGCGTCGATCTTCTTTGCATCAACATGGGCTTGCGCTTTGTCCAAAATAGCGCTGAGGTTGGTCAACATGTTTACCAACCGGGGCACGCTGGCCTGGTACATAGAAATAGTCATAAGGGGCATTCATTAAAACGGCGGAATCGCCACGTCAATGGTACGCCACCGCGAGGTTCCACGTTAGACAATTTGCATGCGCGCCGCCGGCTCAGGCGTACCAGTCAGACGACCCCACATTAAGCAACGGGAAGGCGCTGAAAACGCTGGGGTCAGTGACCTGCGGCGCCGACTGCAACAAGCCGGCATGCCCCTGCGACCAATCGCTTATGCCCAACAAGCTCATACACTGCTTCACCTCCGCTTCGAGCAGCTCAAGCATACGCACCACACCAGCCTCACCGCCGGCAGCCAGCGCCCAACACTGCATGCGCCCCAGTCCAACGACCTCAGCGCCCATCAAACGGGCCTTCACAATGTCGCTCCCTCGGTAGAAGCCTCCGTCAATCCAAATCGGCGCGCGGCCTTTGACTGCAGCGGTAATCTCGGGCAAAACGGCCAAGGTACCCAAGCCGTGATCCAATTGCCGGCCACCGTGGTTGGAGACATAGATCAAGTCGATGCCGTGATCAATCGCCATCGCGGCGTCCTCGCCCGTCATGATGCCTTTTAGCCCAATGGGAATGGACAGGCGCTTTTTCAGGCGATCGATATCCGCCCAAGTCAGCCGCTCTTGGTGTTCACGGCCAGGCACCGACACCCGACGCGCATTTCCTTTTGAAATATCCCGCTCGCGGCGGGTATACACCGCAGAGTCAACGGTGAGGATCAGCCCGCGATAACCCGCCGCCTGCACGCGGTCAGCCATATCATCCACCCACGAGGGGTCGCCATGCACATACAGTTGGAACCACCGCGCCGCATCGGGTGCAGCTTCAGCCAAGGCCTCAATCCCTGGCTGGCACACCGAGCTCAACATGGTGGCACAGCCGAACGCCTTGGCCCCTAGGGCGCTGGGCACAGCGGCCCCGTGCGCGAACAATTCCAAGCTACCCACCGGTGCCAAACAAATGGGCAGGCGTAGCGCGTCTCCAAAGGATGTCGTGTCTGCGCGGGTGTGGCTCACGTCCCGCAATATCCGAGGGCGAAAGGCGACCGTATCCAACGCAAGGCGGTTACGTTTCAGCGTCGTTTCGGTCTCGGTACCGCCGACAATGTAGTCCCACGCATCGTGATCGAGCTTTTGCTGCGCTTTGCGCACCATCTGGTGCAAGGTTTGCCACGTGAGAGACACAGAGGGGGGAGTAGACATAGTGACAATCAGGTAATGAATGAGAAATATCTTAGCGCCACAGACGCTATAGTGCCCTTTTACCTTATCTCCAAGTTGACATGATGTCCTCACCTGCCGCGCTCACCGTTACCCCCGAAATCCTTCAGCAACTGGCGCCAACGGGTGTCCTACGCGCGGGCATCAACCTGAGCAACTTCCTACTCGTCACGGGGCGAACGCCAACAGATGATCCCGTCGGCGTTGCGCCAGACATGGCGCAGGCGATTGCAGACCATTTAGGCGTCGCGTTGCGCTTAGTCCCTTTTGACGCACCGGGCCTACTGGCCGATGCCGCCGTCGACAAGGTGTGGGACATTGGCCTCATTGGCGCAGAGCCCAAACGCGCCGAGCATATTGCCTTCAGCACGGCCTACGTTGAAATTGAGGCGACTTATTTGGTGTGGGAAGACGCGCGCTTTAAAACAGTTAGCGACCTTGATGCACCCGGCGTCCGGATCGCCGTGTCAGAGCGCACGGCTTACGACTTGTGGCTGGTGAGGAACATCCACGCCGCCGAGTTGGTGCATCGCCAAGGCTTTGACGCCGCAAAGGCGGCGTTCGTGGACGGCCATCTAGACGCCTTGGCATGCCTAAGACCCGCCTTGCTCAAAGACGTGCAGGAGATTGCGGGAACGCGCATCATTGACGGCCAATTTACAGCCATACAACAAGCCATCGGGACCCATAGAGGCAACGAGGCAGCGGCTACTTTTTTACAAGCCTTCTCGCAGCACGCTATCCGTAGCGGCTTAGTGGCCTCACTGATCGCCAAGCACCACGTGCAGGGATTGAGCGTGGCACCGGTGGCAGCGCTGGCTTAAGCGCCATTGGGTTCGCTCAATTGAGTTCGCTCAATTGGGTTCGCTCGAGGGCGAAGGTACATTTGATTAAAAGGGTATGAAATGACAGTCAACCAACCATACAAAATGTGCGTACTCGGCCTTGGCGCTGTGGGGCAACGCATGCTGGAGCAAAGCGCGGGACACCCAGATTTTGACGTGGTCGCAGGCTTCGACGTAGCTGCACCCGCTGTGGCGCAAACGCAGTCGCAATACCCAAACGTCACCTGCTACCCCAGCGCCGAGGAGGCGATTGTGGCGTCAGCGTGCGATGCGGTATACGTGGCCACCCCACCGCTGTACCACGCTGAGCTGGTGCGCTTGGCCATTCAACACGGCAAAGCGATCTTGTGTGAGAAGCCTCTAGGCGTAGACCTTCAAGACTCGGCA
>JGI20157J14317_10002967_pt1 | contig 13952 bp, 13 predicted proteins | sample COG_07_FD_14317 | JGI IMG/M metagenome (IMG submission 14317)
CGGACAGTATTAGGAGTCCAAATCTCCTTATAGTTTGCTGATGTACTAACACTTAGGTGTTTTAATACTTTGAAATTGGTGCTTATTGGAATACTGTGTGAAACTCCTGCTCGCGCATCTTCAAACATTTCTTTCTTAAATAGAAATTCTTCAGTAGTTATAATCCGACTTTCACCTCGGGTCGAATACTGAAAGTTTATGTTTTGAATAAAACCTTTCTTCGTTCCTGTTTTGGGTGCAAACGGGAAAATACGTTCCATATTCGCTTGAAAGGTTGGCAACGTTAAATTAACAGTTTGTGTTTGTGTATTTTGAGAAAGGGAAGAGGTTAGTGAGACATTTACTCGAGGATATTTCGGGAAAGTTTTGGAATAAGATACCGAAGAACTCAAGGTATTGTTTAGGAAATTTGCATCATTAAGTTGATTTACGGATTGCGTAAAATATGAACTACTTCCAAGGTTTACAGAGGCAGAGAAATTTGAAGTGGGGCTCGCTTTTGAATCCCTTCGGTGGGTCCATCGTATGTTGTATACCGTTGCATTATTGTAATCAGGGAAGCCACGTTCTCCATTAACTAGTTTTTCATACCGGAAACTAAAATTCCCACCAAATTTGTAATTGACTTTATACTGGGTATCAAAACGAAGTCCATAACTTCCGTTTGTGTAATAATCACCTGTGAAGTTGAGGTCAAAATATTGATTTACGTTCAAGTAGTATCCACCGTTTTGAATGTAGTATCCTCGTTGTGCGCTTTCTCCATAGGTAGGAAAAACTACACCAGAAGCCTTATCGTTTGTTGTTGGAAAGTAAGCAAATGGAAGCCCTATTGGTGTTGGTACATTGGCAATGTAGATGTTACTTAGTCCAGCAATAATCTTACCACCAGGAACCATTTTTCCTTTTCGAATTCGTATGTAGTAATCTGGATTATCAGGATCTGATGAGGTTGTTACTTTTGCATCCTTTATATAGTAAACCGAATCGTTTTCTTTTTTTGTGAAATCAGAAAAGACGTTCATACCGCCTTGTTCAGTCTTGGAATTCCAAATCAGAGCTTTCTTTGTGTCAAAGTTAAATCGTATGGAATCGGGATTTACCTCGTTGCCAGCTTGAAGAAACTTAGGTTTCTGTGATAAGTTACCCAATGAATCTGAATTCTACCAGCATAAACCTCGTTTGTGATATAATCCAAAACAATGATCCCGGCCTCCAAACGCATCTCCTCATAGGTCAAAACTGCGTTGTTGTATAAGCGGATTTTATTTGACTTTTGATCAATCTTCACCGAATCCATGGCATTGTAATTGATTAAATCGAGTAGGAGAGGTTTCTTTTGTGGAATGCTGTCAAGAACTTCATTTTCGTTGACCTGTTCTAGGTTTAAACTGTCTTGAAGTACTTTTTTCTCTTGGGAAAGATCGTTTTGACCATAGACAAACGATACCTTCAAAAAAAGTATTAACAATATGACTGAATAAAAAGACTTTGTTTGCAAGGCGATATAGGCTATTTTTGTGTAAAATACAACGTCTCAAAATTACATATATTTTTGATGCTTGTTATCGTTTTTAAGTATTTATTAGCAATGAAATTAGCGCAACATTACACATTTAACATTTTACTAATANGCTTCTGTCTTTTAGCTANTCCTGCTGTTGCTAGTATTCAAACCGATTCAAGTCAAGACAAGCCATTTGTAGTTGTTCTGGATGCTGGTCATGGAGGTAAAGATTCAGGAAATCGTGGGAATGGATATTACGAAAAGAAAATAGCACTCAATATCATTTTGCAAATTGGTGAAATCTTGGAAAAGAAGCCAAATGTAAAGGTTATTTACACCGAAAAACTGATGTTTTTGTAGATTTAATTGAACGGGCTCGAATTGCCAATCGGGCAGATGCTGACCTTTTTATATCGGTACATTGTGATGCACATACCTCTCAGGCTTATGGTGCTGGAACTTTTGTTTTGGGACTTCATGCCAATCAAAGAAACTTCGAGGTAGCCAAGAAAGAAAACTCCGTGATTTTTTATGAAGAAAATTATGAGGAAAACTACGACGGTTTCGATCCTAGCAATCCTGAATCTGTTATTGGACTGACGCTGATGCAGGAAACCTATTTAAACCAAAGTATAACAGCTGCCGATGCTATACAAAAAAGCTTTGTTGCAAATCTGAAACGGAAAGATAGAACTGTAAAGCAAGCTGGTTTTGTTGTGTTGAAATACACCTACATGCCTAGTGTCCTAGTAGAAACAGGGTTTTTAACTAACGTAAAAGAAGGAGCTTATTTGAACTCGTCAAAGGGTAAACTTCAAATGGCTCAAGCTATTTCAAAAGCAATAATTAATTACAGAAATTCGTTAAATTCATCAATCAATACAACATCTTCAATTGGGGATGTCGTCGTTGAAGAGAAAAGGAACCAGCTGTTGTAACTTCTGATGGGGTTGTTTATAAAATTCAAATTGCTGCAAGCTCAAAAAAACTAGAAACAAAGGCGTATAATTTCAAAGGATTATCTCCGATATCACTTGAGAAAGAAGAGAAATTATATCGCTATTATTTCAATGAAACTTCCTCCTATGAAAAAGCTAAGAAATTAAAAAAGAAGGCAAAGAGGAAGGGATATAAGCATGCTTTTATCGTCGCTTTTAAAGAAAATAAAAAAATTAAATTATCTACCGTAATCCCCAAGTGATTATAACCCTAAAACCCGAAATAATTATTATTTTTGAATAAAACAAACCCAACTTGAGACTATCTAAAGAAATCAAAGCAGCACTATTTGTTCTAATAGGAATTTTTTTATTCCTGATAGGGTTTAACTTTCTAAACGGCACTTCGTTGTTTAAGAGTGAAAGTGAACTCTATGCAGTTTTTGATCAAGTTGAAGGACTTCAATCTGGAACTCAAGTTACCGTTAATGGATTAACTGTTGGAAAGGTGAAATCGATTAACTTCCTTCCTTCTTCCACTAGAATTCTTGTAACTTTTAGTGTTAGAAATGATCTTAAATTTGCTAAAAGTAGTATTGCTGAATTATATGAACCAGGACTAATTGGTGGTAAAGCCATTGCCATTATTCCAGCTTACGACCTCGAGAATTCGTTGGCCTCGGGAGATACACTTCCTAGTAGAGTGAAACCCGGCCTTACTGACGTGATTGGCACAGAAATCGAACCCTTGCAAAAAAAGCTAGGTGAACTCCTGATCAATGCAGAGACTTTAATCTCGTCTTTGAATGTGGTTTTGGATGACCAAGCACAACAAAGTTTAAACAAAGCAATGACCGAAGTGTCGACAACCATAACAAATCTAAATACCGTCTCAGCTGCTCTTTCCAAAATTCTAATCAAACAAGAATTCAATATCAACCAGACTTTTGACAATCTAGCGCAAGCCTCTGTTAATTTGAATCAAATTTCGGATTCCCTTTCTAGGCTAATTTAAAAGGTATGGTTACTGAATTTGAAACAGCAGCCTCTAGTTTAAATTCGATTCTGAAATCGATGGAGCAGGGTGAAGGCAGTATAGGAAAGCTTTTGCACGACGATGCATTATACAATAATCTTGAGGCTAGTACAAAAGAAGTTGAATTGTTGATTAAGGACTTAAAAGAACATCCAAAACGCTATGTTCATTTTTCTCTTTTTGGAAAAAAAGATACTCCTTACGAATCTGAAGATAAAAACTAATCCACTATGTATATTGAGTTTTTACCGAATGTTGTTTTTGTTTTTCTTTTGCTAACGGCAAGTGTCATATTCACGAAAAACATTCTCAAAATTAAGAATAACATTTACCTTGGTAAAGCCATTGATCGTAACGAAAAGTCTGGCGAACGATGGAAGAATATGGCTCGGATTGCACTTGGACAGTCTAAAATGGTAAAACGTCCTATTGCTGGTCTATTACACGTTGTTGTTTACATTGGTTTTTTAGTAATTAATATTGAATTACTTGAGATCATTGTCGATGGTGTTTTTGGGACACATCGAATCTTTGCTCCTTTCTTAGGTGGTGTTTATGATGTGTTGATTGCTACGTTCGAGATTTTTGCGTTTTTAGTGCTTATTGCTGTAATCATCTTTTGGATGAGACGGAATGTACTCCGATTGAGTCGTTTCTGGAAAAGTGAAATGAAAGGTTGGCCCAAATTAGATGCGGATTTGATTTTATATTTCGAGATCGTTTTAATGTCTTTGTTTTTGACAATGAACGGAGCCGACTATTATATTCAAACCAACTTCCCTGATGCACTACATTACCAACAAGCAGGGTCTTTCCCTATAAGTCAATACTTATCTTCGTTTTTCAGCGGAATGTCACTGGATTCGGTTGTTTTGTTAGAGCGAACTGCATGGTGGATGCACATCATTGGCATTTTCATCTTTCTAAATTATTTATATTACTCCAAGCACTTACATATTCTATTGGCTTTCCCAAACACCTATTTTGCTAATTTGAATGCAAAAGGTGGTTTTGCAAATAACCCAACGGTAACTGCAGAAGTGAAATTGATGCTAGATCCCGATGCAGACCCATACGCAGTCCCTGAAGAATCTTCAGATGAACCTGACAAGTTTGGTGCTTCTGATGTAACGGATTTGAATAGAGTTCAGCTTTTAAACGCATACACTTGTACCGAGTGTGGGCGTTGTACGAGTGAGTGCCCAGCAAACCAGACTGGGAAAATGCTTTCTCCAAGAAAGATAATGATGGATACTCGTGATCGACTTACTGAGGTAGGCGATAACATTCAAAAAAACAAAGGAGTTTTTGTTCCCGATGGAAAACAACTACTCAACGATTATATCTCCCCCGAAGAATTATGGGCCTGTACTTCATGTAATGCGTGCGTTGAAACATGTCCAATTGACATTGATCCACTTTCCATAATAATGAGCATGCGTCAATATTTGGTTATGGAAGAGTCTGCGGCTCCAACTGACCTTAATAATATGATGGGGAATATCGAAAATAACGGGGCACCTTGGCCTTTCAATCAACAAGACCGAAACAATTGGGTTCAAGACCTCTAATTTTTAAATCAAAAAAAATGCACAAAGAAGAAGCAGAAAATTATTTACACAAAAAAGTTGAAAACGGAGAAGTCGTTAGCCCGGTTTTACCAGAAGGAATCAAAAACTATCTGATCGACATCGATGGGACTATTTGTGATGATATTCCTAACGAGGAACCAGAGCGTATGGAAACCGCAGAATTGTATCCCGATGCTTTAGAAACATGTAATCGTTGGTTTGCTGAAGGGCACTTAATTTGTTTCTTCACTTCTCGAGTAGAAGCTAATCGTGAAGTAACCGAAGGTTGGTTGAAACGCAACGGGTTTAAGTACCACAGTTTATTAATGGGAAAACCAAGAGGTGGAAATTACCATTGGATTGATAACCATTTAGTAAAAGCTACCCAATACAAAGGAAAGTTCACAGAATTGGTAAACAAAGAAGTTACCATTCAGGTTTTTGATGACGGTGCAAACGACAACTAGATTTTATGATTAAAGTACCAACACTTGCAGAACTCACCGCAGAAGGTAAAACCCCTGAAATTTTATTTTGGGTAGGTTGTGCGGGGAGTTTTGACGAACGAGCAAAGAAGATCACAAAAGCTTTTGTGAAGCTACTTCACAATACTGGCGTATCGTACGCAGTTTTGGGTGCGGAAGAAAGTTGTACAGGTGATCCTGCTAAACGCTCAGGAAATGAATTCCTCTTTCAAATGCAAGCGGTAACCAATATTGAAGTCCTTAACGGTTATGGGGTAAAAAGAATTGTTACTGCATGTCCGCATTGCTTTAATACCCTAAAGAATGAATATCCTGAACTTGGTGGTACTTATGAAGTAGTGCATCACACCCAATTACTAAAAGAGTTATTGGATGATGGAAAACTAACGATCGAAACAGGAACTTATAAAGGAATAAAAATAACCTTTCATGATCCATGTTATCTTGGTCGTGCAAACAATGTTTATGAGGCACCTAGAGAGCTGATTCGGAAGTTAGATGCTGAGTTGGTTGAAATGAAAAACTGCAAAGCCAAAGGCCTTTGCTGTGGTGCTGGTGGTGCTCAAATGTTTAAGGAACCAGAGAATGGCGCTAAAGACATTAATATTGAGCGAACTGAACAAGCATTAGAAGTGAAACCCGATATTATTGCTGCAGGCTGCCCGTTTTGTAACACCATGCTAACGGATGGGGTTAAAAACAAAGAAAAAGAGGGGGAATTACCCGTATTGGATATCGCAGAACTCATTGCCAACGCAAAAGATTTATAATATATGTTAATTCCTTTTACTGATTTACCCGATCAAGCTCGCGTATGGATTTACCAAGCTTCACGACCTTTTTCAAAAGAGGAAAAAGCGGATATTACCCAAGAAATTGAAGCTTTTTTAAAACAATGGGCAGCACATGGTTCTGATTTAGTAACTTCTTACGAAATCCCCTACGATCGGTTTATTGTTATAGGACTGAATGAAGAAGTTCAAGGTGCCACAGGTTGTTCTATTGACTCCTCTGTTCGCTTTATTCAAATATTAGAGTCGAAGTATCAAATTGAGCTTTTAGACAAGATGAATGTTACCCACAAAGAAGGGGACAAGCTTTTATACACGCCTCTTAAAGAATTTCGGGCTTTGGCTAAAAAAAGAAAAATCTCGTCAAGTACTATAGTTTTTAATAACTTGGTAGTAGATAAAGCAGAATACACAAGTCACTGGGAAGTCCCTGCAGGTCAAAGTTGGCATTCCCGTTTTATTAAATAAAACCAATACCATATGCGAATTTTTCTATTTTCACTTTTAGGTATTTGCTCTTTATATGCACAAACTCCCGATCCTTTACTTGCTATAAATTATGAAGCGCAGCAAGAATGGGTAGACAGTACCTATTCTAGTCTCACTTTAGATGAAAAAATTGGGCAATTGTTTATGGTGATGGCCTTTTCTGAACAAGGAAATGAACATTTCGATGCAGTTTCCAAGAACATAACAGAAAACAAAATTGGGGGTGTGATCTTCTCTTTAGGTGGCCCGCTTGGTCAAACCGATTGGTTGAATCGTTTTCAAAAGAAATCCAAAATTCCATTACTAATTGGTATGGATGCTGAATGGGGAGTTGCAATGCGTTTAGATTCTGTTCAAGCTTTTCCTTGGAATATGACCTTAGGAGCTATTCAAGATGATAAGCTGGTTCAAGCTGTAGGATATAGAATTGGAGAACAAGCGAAACGCTTAGGGATTCATATTAATTTTGCACCTTCAGTAGACATCAATACCAATCCGAAAAACCCAATTATTGGAAACCGATCTTTTGGAGAAGATAAAGAAAATGTAGCCAGAAAAGGAATTGCCTTTATGAATGGAATGCATGAATCTGGAGTACTTTCATCTGCTAAACATTTTCCAGGTCATGGCGACACCGCTACTGACTCGCATTTAGGCTTACCATCGATTAATTTTTCATCAGAGCGAATTGATGAAGTGGAATTATATCCATTCAAAAAAATAATCAATGCTGGAGTATCTTCTGTCATGGTTGCCCATTTGGATATTCCAGCACTCGATGCTGGAATCCCATCTTCTTTATCTCAAAAAACAGTACAAGTTTTACTTCAAGATTCTCTTAAATTCGAAGGATTAGTAATTACGGATGCTTTGAATATGAAAGGCGCTTCAGGGATTAGCCCAAAATATGGAATTGATGTTGCAGCTTTTTTAGCAGGGAACGATATTCTTTTAATTCCTAACAATGTAAGCACCGCAATTAAGAAAATGAAACGTGCTTTCAAAGCTAAAAAGTTCACAGAAGAACGTTTGGCCCTGTCTGTGAAAAAGATTTTAAAAGCAAAGTACTTAGTTGGTTTAAGTAATAACAAAACAGTCTCAAAAGAAAATCTAAGTTTAGATCTAAATACGATTGAAGACGATTATTTAATTGCAAAAGCAATGCAAGCTGCAGTTACAGTTGTACAGAATAAGAACGCTATTTTACCGCTCAGTAACGAGCAAACCTATGGTTACATCAAACTTGGGGATGCGACTGGTTCTGCCTTTAAGAACAACTTGATGCAAAAGCTAAAAATACATACAGTCGATGCTTCTTTATCGAACGATGAAATTATACAGGCTCTTGCGTCTTACAAAAAAATCATTATTGGTTTTCATCGTTCCAATGCAAGTCCATGGAAAGCGTCTAGCTTTTCAAAAAAAGAGATGCAACTCTTAGCGTCTCTTTCAAAAGACCATAATATAATCCTCGATGTTTTCGTCAAACCCTATGCACTGAGTAGGATAGAGAACTTAGAAGCAATAGACGGTTTGGTGGTCAGCTATCAAAACAGTACAGTTGCTCAAAAAGCATCTGCCGAAATTCTTTTAGGCGAACGAAAGGCTACAGGTCGTTTGCCAGTTTCTATCTCATCCTCTTATCCCGTTGGAACAGGAATTTCACTGATTGGGCCAAAAAAATTAGGAATAGGAACTCCTTTGGAAGTTGGACTAAATCCAGAACGATTGAATCGAATTGATGCGCTTGCACAAATTGCAATGGATTCTCTAATGACTCCTGGGATGCAGATTCTAATAGCTCGTCATGGGAAAGTGGTTTTCAATAAAAGCTATGGCTTTCATACGTATGAAAAAAAAAGAGCTGTTGTAAACACTGATATTTATGACTTGGCGTCCCTCACTAAAGTACTAGCAACACTGCCTTTGGTTATGAAGGAAGTGGATTTAGGGAAACTGTCTTTAGATACCCAATTAGGCACTTTAAACAAAGAATGGAGCGAATCCAACAAAGCCAATATTAGTATTCAAGATATGCTCTCGCATTATGCACGTTTGATTCCTTGGATACCTTTTTACAAAGAAACCTTAAAAGAAAACAGCACTAAATTGAACAAGAAGTTTTATCGTAAAAGATCGAGTAAACGATTTCCAGTTCCAGTTGCAGATCGTTTTTATGGTAAAAATAATTTATCAAAACGAATTAGTGAACAAATTTTAGCAAGTGAATTACGAGATACCTTGGAATATAAGTATTCTGATATACCCTATTTCTTTATGAAAGATATACTAGAAGATCGTTATCAAAAATCTCTTGAAACGCTTGCGATGGAATCTTTTTACAAGCCATTGGGTTTGGTTCGGACTACATTCAACCCAAATAAAAACACACCCAATCAAACAGTTATTCCGTCTGAGATCGACACTTACTATCGGAATCAGGAATTGAAAGGAGAAGTTCATGATATGGCTGCGGCCATGTTAGGTGGAGTGGGAGGTCATGCAGGTCTTTTTTCGAATGCCAGTGAAGTTGCGATACTCATGCAGCTTTTTTTACAGCAAGGAAGTTATGCTGATAAGCACTATTTTTCTACTACAACTTTTGATCAGTTCAATCAATGTTTGTATTGTAAAGAAGGAAATAGACGCGGTGTTGGCTTTGATAAGCCACAATTAGAAGGAAGAGGTTCGACCTGCGGTTGCGTTCCAAAATCTAGTTTTGGGCATTCCGGTTTTACAGGTACTTATGCTTGGGCAGATCCTGAGAATGAATTGATTTATGTTTTTTTATCTAACAGAACCTATCCGACAATGGATAATAACTTGTTGTTAAAACATGATATTCGTACTCGAATACAACAGTATATTTACGATGCAATTATAAATTAAAACCTCAAAAATTTGAAAATAGCAATTGTTTGTTATCCTACATTTGGTGGGAGTGGAGTAGTGGCTACTGAATTAGGTTTAGCCTTAGCTCAGCAGGGGCACGAAATCCATTTTATAACCTATAAGCAGCCGGTTCGTTTAGAAGCTTTAAGTGAAAATCTTCATTTTCACGAAGTCAACGTGCCAGACTATCCGCTTTTTCAATTTCAACCCTACGAGCTTGCTTTGTCCAGTAAGCTGGTCGATATGGTTAAATTACACAAGATTGAAGTACTGCATGTACATTACGCTATTCCGCATGCCTATGCCGCTTATATGGCTAAAAAGATGCTGCAAGATCAAGGAATTAATTTGCCCATTGTAACAACACTTCACGGTACCGATATTACTTTAGTGGGGAGTCATCCTTTTTATAAGTCAGCAGTAGAGTTTAGTATCAATCATTCAGATTGTGTTACTTCTGTCTCTGAAAGTTTAAAAATGGATACACTTGATTTGTTTGACATACGTAATGATATCAAGGTAATTCCGAATTTTGTGGATTTCAACAAACACTCAAATCACAATGAAGATTGTGAACGTCATGTAATTGCTCCTGCTCATGAGCGCATCATTTCGCATGTTAGTAATTTCAGGTCTGTAAAACGAATCCTAGATGTGGTTCAGGTTTTTGAAAAAATAGTAAAAGAAGTTCCTGCAAAATTAATCATGGTAGGCGAAGGCCCTGACAAACAGGCAGCAATGGACTATTGTCTAGAACATGGAATTGCAGACTCTGTAAAGTTCATTGGGAAAAGCAATCAGGTATTCGAAGTACTCTGTTATTCAGACCTCTTTATACTCCCATCAGAAACGGAAAGTTTTGGTTTAGCCGCTTTGGAGGCAATGATGATGCGAGTTCCTGTAATATCTTCAAATACAGGAGGATTATCGGAGGTAAACATCGAAGGGAAGACAGGATATCTTTTTGATGTTGGTGATATCGATGGAATGGTTGATAAAAGCATTGCCCTTTTACAAGATGATGTACTTCTAGAAGAATTTAAAAACAACGCTGAAAATGAAGCCCGTAAATTTGATTTAAATCAGATTGTTGGTCGTTATGTTGCTGTTTATCAAGAAGCTTTGGAAAACCAATAAGTTTTACTGAGGATTATAAATGCGTTCGGCGTTTTTATAAGCATCCTCCTTATTGAGCGACATTTTTTTAGTTTTAAATTTTGTGTATAACTCCATCTGATCCGCATAATGGGGCGAATCAGGATGATCAGAACTACCATACGAAATAGAGGACTCAATCTGAGTTCCCTCGGGAGTAAAGCGAACTAGCTCGATATACGATTCTCCACTAACAATTTTTACTTTCCCATCCTTATGTGGAACTGCACTCATTGATGTCAGTACATCCGGTAAACCAAATACAGGTAACTCTTTATCTCCTCGTACAAGTTTTTGATAATCACCTAGTGTTATTTTAGTAGAATCAAAGTGTTTTAGCATATAGGCTTTTGCATCACGTAATGCTGCTATTAAATACGTTTTAGGAAAAGTTTTTGGTTCCGGTAATTTCTCATAGTATGGATACAAACGATAATAAAAAACAGCAAAAGAACCCGCCCCTTTTGAGGTTGCATTTGCTTTCCGATCCCAGTTTTGAATGCTTTCAAGTATAGGAGCAATGTCGGGGTATTGCTCGGAATCAATATCGAACAAAGCATTAATATCCATCCACGAAAAAGTCATTTTTTCAGGATACTGGCGATCGTATTTTATGCGTTTAAAATCTTCGTAAGAAACCTTGTCTTCTGCATCGATTAATTCTTTTAACCGAATAGATCGATTGTTTTCATAGCGTTCAAAACCCATGTCCAACGAAAATGCATTTCCATTAGGATTATTTGTTTCGTCACTTGATCTAAAAGGGGAGTGGTTGGTGTTGTAAAAATAACCCGAAGTAGGCTGAATTACTTGTGGTAGTTCTTCAATATCATAGGTCTCCGTCCACAAAGTCTTTTTGGTGTTACCAGGAACTACTTCTTTCCAATTATAACCTTCTGCTCTTTTTGGAACAAGTCCGTTCGAAATGTAAAAGATCGTATCGTTCTTATCAGCGTATCCAATATTGTAACCTGGAAGTGCTTTCATTTTTAGGATATCGTAAAATTCTTTGAAAGAAGTTGCTTTGTTCATTCGCCACCATTGTTCTAAGCCACGAACTTCATACAATGCTGGTGTACGAACAGCGTAATATCCGGATTTGTTTTTAAGTGTTGGTCCGAATATACTACGGTAGTATTTTTTTGAAACCTTAATAGGAATTCCTAAAACCTTGAATGTCATTTTTGCTTTGAATGACTCTAAGGGATATTCTTCGCCATCCACCAAATACACATTTTTCTTTTTTGGGTGCATTTCCAATGCAAATACATCCATTTTGTCTGGCTGGTTTACGGTATGCGCCCAGCCTAAATATTCGTTTGCACCAATAAGTACACTTGGACTACCTGCAAATAATGCTCCCAGAATATTGGTTCCTTCTTCGCTACACAAATGTGCTTCATACCAAGATACTGGACCATCTAATGGCTGGTGGGTGTTTATTGCAAGATAGGTATCACCATCAGTAGTCTTAGAACTGTTAAAGGCAAAAGTATTCGAACCTTTTAAATCTTCTTTTGAACGGGTGTAATTTAAATCATCGTCCAAGATCTTGGACACCCAATAATCCCCTTTAGATGAAATAAATAGTTGTAATTGTGCATAGCGCATCATTCTTTTGGGAGTAACAGGAAAAAGATCATTCGATAACACCTCTTCTGGGTGTGTTTGAGCATAACGGTTTATTCCTTGAGCGTATCCCTCTAGAATTTTCTTGTATTCGGGACTGGTTTTGATTTCATATTCCTGTTCTACTAATTCTTCTGAACGGATAAATTGAGCAAGGAAATCTGCTGGGATTCCTTTTTTACCCAAATGATTACTGAGTAAGTTGTTCCCTGCTAAATAGGATTGCTGAATGGTTGTAAAATCGTCTTCTGCATGAGCCCAAGCAAGCCCATAGGCTAATTCTGCATCCGTCTTTGTAAAAATATGGGGAACACCATAAGCGTCACGTACGATGTCAATTCCTTTTGGGTTAATTTGAGCAAACAAACTCAGGTTTACGAATAGGAGTAGGGTGTATATTAATTGATTTTTCATTGTTGATTGAATAATAGAGCTAGTCAGTGAATGCAATACGTAGTTTACTTTTTTAAATGTAACATTTTTTAGGTTCTAATGGTACATTTCCATCAGTTAAAAACTTTTGTACACGGCTCAATTCTATTTTAAAAATGCTAAAAATCTTTGGAATGAAGAGTAATGTTTTATTTGTAAAATTGAATCGTTTGTGAACAGAGAAAATAATAATTTAAGTATAGTTGCAAAAAGAGATAATTAATATAATGAATAGGTTTTTTTTTATAAATTATTTATTCACTAAATTTTATAAAATAAGAAAAAACTTTTCGTTAATTTATCAAACTCATAAGCCCTATCTACCTTTTCACTTGCGCAATAATTTTCTTAATCAAATGCAGTATAAAAGGAAAGCATTTAAAAACTATACATTGTACGCCAATGCTACTATTGACGATATTCTAACAGATGAAGAACAGCAAAAGTCGGAGACACTGGAAATTCATACCTATAGTTCTTCAGTTTTCGAAAACAAAGGCAGCTCATTTGTTCAGCACGAATTAGCTGTTGAAGCACAATTCTCACCCGTATTCGACGCTATGGTAGTTGAAGTAGACAAAGAGCAGCTTAAAAAAATAGTATTGGTTGGGAACGATAATGCATACGAAGTCTTTACAGGCCCAAAAAATGGTTTTGAAGGGTTGGTGCTATCGATTGACTCTACGTTTAGCTCAACTGCCGATGACAGCAGGAGTACAGGGCTTACAGTGCCTTACTCTGCAAAGCGCATGGTGAACATTAATTTTTCAAATGAAGAATTGATATTAATTTCTCAGAATAATGAAAAATTAGTATCTTTTAAAATCAATAAATAAAATATTATGGACAGAAGGAAGTTTATAACGAGATCATTAACAGCAGTTGCTGGCCTTGCTTTTGTAAATCCAGCGTTTGGATCAATTACTTCTGCTCAATCCGCTACTCAATCATTAGAAATTTCCCTTGCTCAATGGTCTTTACACCGCAAACTTTTTGCAGGTGATATGGATCATTTAGATTTTGCAAG
>JGI20157J14317_10002974_pt1 | contig 13938 bp, 10 predicted proteins | sample COG_07_FD_14317 | JGI IMG/M metagenome (IMG submission 14317)
ATGAAGTTTTAAGCAGATATCAGACGACCTTAAAACCTATGCATCAAGAATTTATAGAACCTACAAAAAACTTTGCAGATTTAATTATACCCAATGATAGATATAATAATGTTGCCATAGATATTGTTAGAACAGTTATTAATGAACGTTTATAGCATATGACTATTAATACTCTAAAAAATAATAAAGTATTTAAAATTTTGACAAATATTTTTGTTTTAATTTTTATTCCTTTCATNATCTGGATGTTGTTTTTTGACGAAAATTCTTATTTGGTTCATAGAAAATTTAATAGCGAAATTAAAGATCTAGAAAGTACCGTATCTTTTTATAAAACTAAAATAGCCGAAGATAAAGCCACTATCCTAAAACTAAATGATTCTTTGCAACTAGAACGTTTTGCAAGGGAGCAATACTTGATGAAAAAAGAAAATGAAGATATTTATATTATAGAATTTGACACCATAAAAAAGTAATGAATCCATTTCTGTTTAATGAATTTATAGGAACATCATCTGCTGCTTGGAAGCAAAAAATTCAAGTAGACTTAAAGGGTGCAGATTATAATGAAACTTTGCTTTGGAAAACTAATGAAGGTATTACAGTAAAACCTTTTTACTCAAAAGAAGACAGAACAAACACAAAACTAAATCTACCAAAAAAAGGCTTTAATATTTGTCAGACTATTTTTGTTGATAATGAGAAAATAGCAAATTCATTAGCTCTTGATGCTTTAAAGAGAGGTGCAACTTCAATTCAATTTATTAGTACAAAACCTTTTAATTGCAGTTTATTATTGAAAAATATTGATATCAATACAATTTTAATATATTTTAAATTTCAGTTTTTACCCCCCGTATTTTTAGTTGAATTATCAAAATTCATAAATCCGAATAAGACGTTTATCCAATTAGATATTATTGGAAATTTGGCCGAAAACGGAAACTGGTTCATGAACTTAAAAGAAGATTTCAAACAATTGGATTTTATTCTTAAATCCAATAAAAATTGTGTTTCGGTTTCTAGTGACTTATATCAAAACGCAGGCGCTACGATTGTGCAGCAATTAGCCTATACTTTAGCCCATGCAAACGAATATTTAAATCATTTTGGAAAAGACATAGCTGAAAAAATTCACTTTACATTTTCTGCGGGTAGCAATTACTTTTTTGAAATAGCAAAACTAAGGGCATTTAGAATTTTATGGGCAACGCTATTAAATGAATATGATCAAGAAAATAGTGCAGTGCATATTTTTACGCAGCCCAGTTTAAGAAATAAAACATTGTATGACTATAATATAAATATGCTTAGAACAACAACTGAGTATATGAGTGCTATCTTAGGAGGATCCAATACGGTTTCTTCAATATCGTATGACGCTATGTACCATAAATCAAATGAATTTGGTGAACGAATTGCAAGAAATCAACTTTTAATTTTACAACAGGAAAGTTATTTACAAGAAGCACAAAATTTTGCTGATGGTACTTATTACATAGAGTCAATTACGCATCAATTAGCAGAAAAAGCATTGACCTTATTTAAACAAATAGAAAAAGGCGGGGGATTTTTAAAACAATTAAAGGCAGGAATTATTCAAAAGAAAATAGCAGAAAGTGTTGCTAAGGAGGAAGAAGACTTCCATGCTAAAAGGATTATTTTATTGGGCACCAATATGCAACCCAATAAAAATGATATCATGAAAAATGAGTTGGAATTATTCCCTTTTATAAAACAAAGAAATATAAAGACTTTAATTGTCCCAATAAACAGAAAACGTCTATCTGAAATTATGGAAAAAGAACGGTTAGAAAAAGAAAATGACTAGAAAATCATTTGAACATATCAAACTCAAAAGTGCTAAGATAGCAACTCCACAAAGCTTTAAACATGAAGATTTTGTAGCAGGAATTGCACCTAATTTAAGAGGACCTTACAGTACAATGTACGTTAGAAGACCTTGGACAATTAGGCAATATGCAGGTTTCTCTACCGCAGAAGAAAGTAATGCTTTTTATAAAAGAAATTTAGAGGCCGGCCAAAAAGGACTCTCTGTAGCTTTTGATTTAGCCACCCATAGAGGTTACGATTCGGACCATGAACGCGTGCAAGGAGATGTAGGTAAAGCAGGTGTTGCCATAGATTCTGTAGAAGATATGAAAGTTTTATTTGACGAAATTCCGTTAGACAAAATGTCTGTTTCTATGACCATGAATGGTGCTGTCTTACCCATTTTAGCCTTTTATATCGTTGCTGCACAAGAACAAGGTGTCTCCTTAGAAAACTTAACAGGAACCATTCAAAATGACATATTAAAGGAGTTTATGGTTCGTAATACTTATATCTACCCTCCTGCACCATCTATGAAGATTATTGCTGATATATTTAAATACACCAGCGATAAGATGCCAAAATACAATTCAATATCAATTTCTGGTTATCATATGCAAGAAGCTGGTGCTACTGCAGAAATTGAATTGGCATATACGCTTGCAGACGGTTTAGAATATATTAGAAAAGGTATAGACGCAGGAATGGATATTGATTCATTTGCACCACGATTGTCCTTCTTTTGGGCAATAGGAATGGATCATTTTACAGAAATAGCCAAATTAAGAGCAGCAAGAATGCTATGGGCAAAAATTGTAAAGAAATTCAACCCTAAAAATCAAAAATCTTTAGCACTAAGAACGCATTGCCAAACTAGTGGTTGGAGCTTAACAGAACAAGATCCTTTTAACAATGTTGCAAGAACAACAATAGAGGCAATGGCGGCAACATTTGGTGGCACACAAAGTCTGCACACAAATGCATTAGATGAAGCAATTGCACTACCCACAGATTTTTCTGCTAGAATTGCTAGAAATACACAAATCTACTTACAGGAAGAAACGTACATAACAAAAACCGTAGATCCTTGGGCAGGAAGTTACCATGTAGAAGAACTAACAGAAAGTATAGCTAATAAGGCTTGGAAACTAATTGAAGAAGTTGAAAAGTTAGGCGGGATGACTAAAGCTATTGAGAAAGGAATTCCGAAAATGAGAATTGAAGAAGCAGCAGCAATCAAACAAGCAAAAATAGACAGCGGACAAGATATAATTGTTGGCGTAAATAAATATCAGTTAGAAAAAGAAGACCCCTTACATTTTTTAGAGGTAGATAATGAAGCGGTTCGAAACTCTCAAATTGAAAGATTAAATGAGTTAAAAGCGAACAGAAATAATACCGCTGTAAAGGAATCTTTATCAGCAATAACTAAAGCTGCAAAATCTGGAAAAGAAAACTTACTTATTAGATTTGGCCGTTACAGCTGCGAAAAATAGAGCTACATTAGGAGAAATCTCTGATGCTTTAGAACTTGTATATGGCAGGCATAAAGCAGTGCATAAAACAATATCTGGCGTGTATAGCAAAGAAATAAAAGAAGATCCATTATTTAAAAAAGCAAAAGAGTTTGCAAATAAATTTGCAGAATTAGAAGGCAGACGACCAAGAATTATGATTGCCAAATTAGGACAAGATGGCCATGATAGAGGTGCAAAAGTAGTAGCCACTGGCTATGCCGACTTAGGTTTTGATGTAGATATTGGGCCACTTTTTCAAACACCAAAAGAAGCTACAAAGCAGGCTGTAGAAAATGATGTGCATATTCTCGGAGTTTCCTCTTTAGCAGCCGGACATAAAACATTGGTACCACAAGTAATTGCAGAATTAAAAAGGTATCAACGTGAAGACATAATGGTAATTGTGGGTGGTGTAATCCCTGCTCAAGACTATCAATTTCTGTTTGATGCTGGTGCTGTTGGGGTTTTTGGTCCTGGAACAAAAATCGCCCAAGCAGCAATAGATATGCTCACCATTTTAATTGACAGTGTTCCAGAATAAGTAGGTATTCAGGCCTACCATTCAAAGACAAATATTTTATTATTTTTAACAGTTCTTAACAAGAAAAATACGGCACTCTTAGATAGTTTTCCTCCTTTTATGCTTAAATTTGCAGTAGATTAAAAACTACTACAAAAAGGATGAAAAAATTATTCAATTTCCTATATTCTACAAGATTAACAGCTGTTTTATTTATCTTGTTTGCAACTGCAATGGCAATTGCCACATTCATAGAAAACGATTTTGGTACACAAACCTCTAAAGCACTAATTTATAATGCTTGGTGGTTCGAGGCAATTATGGGCTTTTTTGTAATTAATTTCTTTGGAAATATATTCAGATACCGTCTTTATAAAAAAGAGAAATGGCCAGTTTTAATGTTCCATGCATCTTTTTTATTAATCCTAGTTGGTGCAGGAATTACTCGTTATGTTGGTTATGAGGGAATTATGCTTATTGAAGAAGGTGAAACTACCAATCAGTTTCTATCTGAAACCACCTATTTAAATGCTGTTGTAGATGATGGAAACTCTCAAAAACCAGAAATAAATGCACCAATAATGCTTTCTGCTTGGGGCACCAATTCTTGGAGTTACACCGATTCCTTTCAAACAAAAGAAAAAAGTATTGATATTAAATTTGAGTTAGTAGATTATATCCCGTGGGCAGAAAAAAACTTAGTTGAAGATGAAAATGGTGTAGCACATTTATTTTTTGTGGAGTCTTCTGAAGGTTCCCGTCATGAGCATTGGATTAAAAAAGGTACGATACAAAATATACATGGTATTTTAGTTGGTTTTGATGCAGATAATGACAATTCAACCATCAATTTTATAAATAAAAATGGTGTATTAAAAATGATTTCTAAAGACAATGGAGATTGGTTTAGAATGGCAGATCAAGAAAAAGGCAAGATTACTAAAGATTCTTTACAAGACTTTCAATATCTAACACTTCATACTATTGGTGAACTACAATTTGTAATCCCTAGACCAGCAGAAAAAGGGATTATTAAAACGATTAGTGGTCCAAAGAATGACAAAATACAAGATGTTATTTTAGTAGATATTACTGCTAATAACAAAACAGAACGTATAGAATTAAAAGGAGGTAAATTTAATTCTGACGGTTCTAAAGAAGTGTCTGTTGGTGGCTTAAATTTTAGAGTTTTATATGGTTCAAAAACATTAAAAACTCCTTTTAATATAAAATTAAACGATTTTCAACTAGATAAATATCCAGGATCTGAGAGTGCAGCAGCCTATGCAAGTGAGGTAACAATTATAGACCCAAAAGAAACTTTTGACTATAAAATTTTTATGAACCATATTTTAGATCACAGAGGTTATAAATTCTTTCAAGCAAGTTATGATTTATCTGACGGCAAAGAAGAAACGCACCTTTCTGTAAATCACGATTTTCTTGGGACTTTTGTTACGTATTTAGGATACTCCCTTTTATACATTGGGATGATTTGTATTCTTTTTGCAAAAAATACTAGATTTGACGTTTTGAAAAAAGGACTAGCAAAAATTAAAAAGAAGAAATTAACCATGTCTATTGTGGCTACTTTATTTTTATCTAGTTTCACTTTTGGGCAACACACAAATAATCATCAACCAAATAAAATTACCACACATCAAATAGATTCGATTTTAGAAGCCAATAGGGTAGATGCAAAACATGCAGAAAGCTTTAATAAATTGGTAATTCAGGATAATGGTAGAATGAAACCTGCACATACTTTTGCTTCAGAATTGGTAAGAAAAGTNAGCAAAACAGAAAAATTTAAAGATATGNAACCTAGCCAGGTTTTATTATCTATTATTGAAAANCCNAGACTTTGGTTTGAAGTTCCGGTAATTTATTTAGAAAAAGGAAATACNGAAATTAGAGAATTTATAGGTGTTGCAAAAACTACTGAATATGCAGCTTTATCAGANTTTATAACACCTNNAGGAATTTATAAGATAAAAGANAANGTTGCAGAAGCACAAAAGACGAAAATAAAAAATAAATTTCAAAAAGATATCATTAAAATAGANAGAAGAATTGGTTTGTTATATTCAGCAATTGGNGGTGGNATTTTAAAAATTTACCCTATTCCTAAAGATGAAAATAACAAATGGGTCTCACAACCAGAAACCTCAACNGCTAATTTTACAGGNACAGATTCTGTTTTTGTGCGTCAATCTCTGCCAGTTTATATTCAATTTTTACAGAAAGCAAAAAAAACAAATGACTATTCTGAAGCAAATAAAATTTTAGACGGTATAAAGAAATTTCAACAAAAATTTGGTTCAGAAGTTCGTCCATCAGAAAAGAAAATAGATTTAGAGATTTCGTATAACAAGATTCAACCGTTTCTGTTACTTTCTAAGTATTACGGTTATGCTAGTTTATTTTTAATCCTTTTTGTGATTTGGCAAATTTTCACTTCAAAACCATGGATTAATATTGTTGTGAAAATATTGGTTGGTATTGTAATTGGTTTATTTGTATTTCACACCTTAGGATTGATATCGAGATGGTATATTAGTGGTTATGCTCCTTGGAGTAATGCTTATGAGTCTATTATTTTTGTTGCTTGGGCAACTATGTTGTTTGGTCTTATCATCGGAAGAAGATCTGCACTTACAATTACTGCAACCACTTTTTTAGTTGCTATTACCTTAGGTTTTGCACATCAAAACTGGTTAGATCCAGAGATTGCTAATTTACAACCTGTTTTAAATTCTTGGTGGCTTTTAGTGCACACTTCTATTATTGTTGCTAGTTATGGGCCGCTTTCTTTAGGAATGATTTTAGGGATTTTTGCACTCTTTTTAATGGCATTTACCAATGAAAAGAATAAGAAGAAAATGGATTTAAACATTAAGGAGATTACTATTATTAATGAAATGGCAGTTACTGTTGGTTTAATTATGTTAACTATTGGTAACTTTTTAGGAGGAATGTGGGCCAATGAAAGTTGGGGACGTTATTGGGGATGGGATCCCAAAGAAACTTGGGCATTAATTTCTATAATGGTTTATGCCTTTGTATTGCATATGCGTTTAATACCTGGTTTACGTGGTAGGTTTACCTTTAACTTATGGTCTATAATTGCATACGCATCTATTATGATGACTTATTTTGGAGTAAACTTCTACTTAGCTGGTTTGCATTCTTATGCTAGTGGAGATAGAGTTATTACACCAACTTCGATTTATTACTCTGTTGGTTTTGTTGCTATTTTAGGAACATTTGCTTTTATCAAATATAAAAAATATTATAAAAAATAATTTTACAGAGAAGTACCTAAATATTTTCATAAGAAAATGTATTTTTGTTCTTTAAAATAAATCATAACTACTCGAATTTACTCGAGGTTACAAAAGAAAAAAATCTATGTTTCATAAAAATATAAAGCTAATTTTAGCTGGTTTAATTGCAGTTTGGGCAGTATATCAATTTAGTCAAGGAAATATTATGAACGGAATTTCTGTTTTATTATTAGCTGGCCTTTTTGTTTTATTCTACTTTAAAAATGAGTTTATCTTACTGGCTTTTTTACAACTTCGTAAACAAAATTTTCCAGGAACTCAAAAATGGTTAGGTTATATTAAAAACCCAGAAGCGGCGTTGACTATTAAACAACAAGGCTATTTTAACTATCTGCATGGTATTATTTTAAGTCAGACAAACATGACACAAGCTGAGAAGTATTTGCGTAAGGCCATAAAATTAGGCTTGGCAATGGATCATGATTTAGCAATGGCAAAACTACAATTAGCAGGAATCTCTATGACTAAAAGACGTAAACGAGAAGCTACCATTTTAATGGCAGAAGCTAAAAAGTTAGACAAGCATGGTATGTTAAAAGAACAAATGCAAATGATGAAGCAGCAAATGAAAAAAATCTAAGCTTTTTTTTATTATCACAAACACATAAAAAATCCGATGAAGCTTCATCGGATTTTTTATGTATAAGAGAAGAATATTTTATTCTATTCTCGTTAGCGTTAAATCAACATTGTACTTTAGAATAAATAAACCCTTATTTTCTGGTATTTTAACGGTGTCATCAGTATAATCGAATTTACTTTCTAATCTATATGAAAGACCTTCCTTAAAGGTAGTATCTAAATCATTACCCGAGGCTAAACGCATTAATATATCATAGGTAACGTCAAAACCTTTTGTAGCATATGAAGAAGGTAGCCTTCCATTTTTAGCTTTATATTTTAAATTAAAAGCATTCGCTTCAAAAGAATCTTCTTTTACATATACATCACTAACAAATGTAAAACCTAACTGCGCAAGTTTCAAGTTATCAATTTGATTGAAAACACTTATCTGATCAAAAGCATACACAGTAGCTGTAGTTTCTTCGGGTAAACTAATAAGACTATTTATAGCACTTGCTACAATTATATTATCATTGGTTGCCATTACTACTGTATTCTTCATATTGGGTTGCAGCACCTCTGTAAACTTCTCTGTTTTTATATATCCATCCTCTGCCATAATAACATGAAAGCTATTTATGGAATCATTAGATTGAAGAATTTCTCTAATTTTAGAAGCGTCATTCTGCGAATCTACTTTTCCATCTCCCACAACAATAATATTGCCGTCAGTAAAATTATCCTGCATATATGCAAATAACTTATCTTTAAATAATTGTTTATTAGGTGCAGTTTTCACAATCTTATTTCCAGTAAATTCTACCTGTTTTGGCGAATATATTGGAAAAACTATTGGTACATTTAACTTATCTGCTAAAAACTGAACTTCCTCTGAGTACAAAGGACCAATAACAGCATCATTCTCCTCTAAGTTATTTTCTAATAAGATTTTATTTATCTCTGCGCTTTTTCTGCCTGTATCAAAAACATCCACATCTATTTCTACACCCTGTTCTCTCAGAGAATCTATAGCCATCGTTGCTCCAAAATATAAATCTGTTACAATATTGGCCAACCTACTATTCTCAAAAATTTCTTCACCAGAAAGCGTATCTAATTCAATTGCTCTAAAAGGAAGTAAAATTGCAATTTTAAGCGCAATGCCTTCTTCAATTTTATCTCTATAAAGAAAACTCTTTTCCCTTACACTAACCTCTAAAGGCATTATTTTAATGATTTGAGACAGCTTTAGACCTTCAATTAATTCAGGATTTAAAGCAATTAAATCTTCTTGAGTTACATTATAAAATCTAGTTAATCCATAAAAGGTATCTCCTTTTTTAACTTCATGAAGTTTAAATTCCTTTTCTAACTCTAAAATTAATAATTCCTTCTGTTTTTCTTTTTCAGCGATTAGAGCAGCTTGTGATTCTTTATCATTAGAATTTAAAGTATTTGAAACAATAACTTCATCTTCTTTGAAACCATCTTTATTGACCCCTTTATTTTTTAACTGCTTACTAGGAAATATAATTACCGTATTTACTTCCGGTTTTCTGCCAACATCAGGATTTAGACGCAACAAATCTCTAGTTTTCATATCCAATTTCTTGGCAATGACACGCATTGTTTCTCCTTTTTTTACCTTGTATTCGATGTATTTCCTTTGCTGCCCGCATGAAACGGTAAAGTTTAGAATACACAAAAAAATAAAAAATTTAAGATGTTTCATATATTTTATTCCCATTCTATAGTTGCAGGTGGTTTAGAACTAATATCGTACACTACTCTATTCACACCTTTTACTTGATTTATGATTTTATTTGATGTTTTTTGTAAAAACTCATAGGGTAAATTTACCCAATCTGCAGTCATACCATCTGTACTCTCTACAGCTCTTAAAGCCACTACTTTTTCGTATGTTCTCTCATCTCCCATTACTCCAACAGAATTTATTGGCAGTAACATTGCGCCAGCTTGCCAAACTTTATCGTACAAACCATCTTCTTTTAGTCCGTTAATAAATACCGCATCTACTTCTTGTAAAATACGAACTTTTTCTGCAGTAATATCTCCTAAAATACGAATTCCTAAACCGGGTCCAGGAAAAGGATGACGTCCTAGTAGCTCGGCATCTATTCCCATAGAAGCTCCTACTCTTCTTACCTCATCTTTAAAAATCATACGCAGAGGCTCTACAATTTTCAATTTCATATAATCCGGCAAACCTCCTACGTTATGGTGACTCTTAATCGTTGCCGATGGTCCACCATTTACAGAAACAGATTCAATTACATCTGGATAAATAGTTCCTTGCGCTAACCAAACTACATCTTTTATTTGATTTGCTTCATCATCAAAAACCTCTATAAATGAATTACCAATTGCCTTTCGTTTTTTTTCTGGATCTGTTAAACCTTCTAAAGCTAATAAAAACCGTTCAGATGCATCTACACCTTTCACATTCAATCCCATTCCTTCATATTGTGTTAGAACGCTTTCAAACTCGTTCTTACGCAACAAACCGTTATTTACAAAAATACAGTAGAGATTTTTACCAATTGCCTTATGTAACAAAACTGCTGCAACGGTAGAGTCTACTCCTCCAGAAAGCCCTAAAACCACCTTATCATTTCCTACTTTTTCTTGAATTGCTGCAACGGTGCTTTCTACAAAAGAATCTGGAGTCCAGGTTTGTGCTACTCCTGCAATTTTTACTAAAAAGTTTTCTAATAGTTGTTTACCATCTTTTGAATGATATACTTCTGGGTGAAACTGAATTGCATACGTTTCTTCTCCTTTAATTTTATAAGCCGCATTCTTAACGTCTTTTGTGCTTGCTAATAATTCACCATTCGTTGGTAAATCTTTTATAGTGTCTGAATGACTCATCCAAACTTGACTTCCTTCTGAAATATTTTCAAAGAAAGTTTCCTTACTTTTTATAAATGATAAATTTGCTCTACCATATTCTCTAGTGTTTGAAGATGCAACTTCTCCGCCAGAGAAATGTGCTAAATATTGTGCACCGTAACAAACGGCTAACATTGGTTTTTTTCCTCTAATTCCTGATAAATCAGGATGTAAAACATTTTCTCCTCTTACAGAATTCGGACTACCAGATAAAATAATAGCTTTGAATTCAGCATGATTTTCAGGAAGATGATTGTATGGATGAATTTCACAATAAATGTTTAATTCTCTAACTCTTCTTGCAATTAGTTGCGTGTATTGCGATCCGAAATCTAATATAAGTACGTTGTGTTGTTGTTGCATGCGCAAAAATAATATTTTGATTTTAGAAATAAGAGTTTAGACCATAGATTTTTCAATTAAAAAAATAAAGCGCAACATATCTATAGAATAAAAATAAAACCTTACTACCACTTGGACCGCAATGGCATAAAAAAACCTTTTAAAAAGAACGCTGAAGTACGCGAGCTTACTTAGAATCGATATACAATTGCATTGATATTCATTCCGGCACCTACAGATGCTAAAATAACAACATCTCCTTTGCTTACCTCTTGGTTTGCAACATTTCCTTTTAAAACTAAATCTAATAAAGTAGGCACAGTTGCAACAGAACTATTTCCCAATTCATGAATTGTCATTGGCATAACACCCTCTGGAACCGGTATTTTATACAGTCTATAAAAACGTTTCACAATCGCCTCATCCATCTTTTCATTTGCTTGATGAATAAAAATTTTCTTAACCTCTTTGATATCTATTCCACTTTTATCTAATGCCGTTTTCATTGCAGCAGGCACATGTGTTATGGCAAATTCATAAATTTTCCTTCCGAACATTTTAATATAACGTACATTTTCATCTTCCTGGTTGTTAAAAGATTTACCAAAATGTAAAAAATAAGCTTCATCCTTTGCAAAAGTTTGTGTGGCATGGCTCATAATTCCAGATGCTTGGTCTTCTGTTTCTTCTACAATACAAGCCCCAGCACCATCGCTATAAATCATAGAATCTCTATCAAACTTATCGACAACTCTAGACAATGTTTCTGCACCAATTACCAAACATTTTTTTGCAATCCCTGCCTTTATAAAAGCTTGTGCTTGAATAACACCTTCTACCCAACCAGGGCAGCCAAAAAGTATATCATATGCAACACAATTAGGGTTCTCAATACCTAATCTAAATTTAACTCTAGTAGCTAAACTTGGTAACATATCTCCTTGGATAGCTCCCTGTTTTACATCTCCAAAATTATGTGCTAGAATAATATAATCTAATTCTTCTGCATTTATAGCTGCATCTTTAATTGCTTTTTCTGCAGCAAAAAAGGCAATATCAGAAGTTTTATATTCAGATTTGGCATAACGCCTTTCTGCAATTCCTGTAATATTCTTAAATTTTTCTATAATGACATCATTCTCTAAAGAAAAATCACTACCATCTTCGTTTAAAAAATGAGTATCTAAAAAATCATTATTTTCTTTCTTTATAGACGGAATAAAACTTCCTGTTCCTGTTATTTTAGATGAAATCATAATTAATAATACTTTAGAAATTACTTAATTATTTGTAAGTTATAAATTTTCTTTTTCAATTAAATATTTATCATCCTAAAATAATGATATTCAAAAGTACTTTATTTCTGAAATATTAAAACAAGCGCCGCCGAAGAACGCAATTGGTAAAGTTGTATTGCTGTTACCAAAGGGATTATACTATTTTTAGTAATTATAAATAATACGATGTCCAAATTGAAAAAACATACCCTCTTGAAGTTTAGCAAAGAGATCTTATTTATAGATATGAACTATCAAAAGAAAAAGGCAGTAGTGAAAGTAAAGAGGGTGTTTTTACAATCTCACCAACTTCTCCCATAAAAATAACAGGAAAAGGTTCCTTCTGATTAATTTCATACTCTGACAATGTTTGTCTGCAAGCACCGCAAGGGCCAATTGGCTTGTCTACTTCTGTAATTGTAGAGCTTGCTGAAATTGCTAGTTTTTTTATTTTTACTCCGGGAAATAAAGAACCTGCTTGCCAGATAGCAACCCTTTCTGCACACATACCTGATGGATATGCCGCATTTTCTTGATTATTCCCTAAAACAATTTCTCTATTATCTAACAACAAAGCTGCCCCAACGTGAAATTTAGAATACGGCGCATAGGCGTTTCTACGAGCTTCAATAGCCTTATTCATTAGCATTTGATCTTCTGTAGAAAGCTCACCTAGATTGCTGTAAACANTTGCAGAACTAGTTATCTTTATTTGTTTCATGTATGTATTTTTAATTCAATTTTAAAAAGCAACTACTTTTCTCTTTGCATCTTTTATTTAGATGTGCTGAATTTCAGCAACCGGTTTTCCCGATTAAAGCGGTCAAAAAAAGCAGCCTAAATAGACTGCTTTTTTTAATATGCTAAAACTACTAAAAAAAATTTGATTTTTAATAGTCTTCGTAAATTTCACCTAAATCAAAAGACACAGAGAAACGCAGCGAATTTTCTAACGGATTATTAACATCTGAGGCATTTATTAAATACGATAAATCGATGTTTAATGCATTGGTTTTAAAACCTCCACCTAGTGTGAAATATTGTCTATTTCCCTTATCTTCACTTTCATGAAAGTAACCAGTTCTTAATGCAAATGCATTGTTGTATAAGTATTCTGCACCTAAAGCATATGTAAACTCCTTTAATTCTTCACTAAAACCTCCTGGAGCATCTCCAAATGAAGAGAAAATTCCTTCTACAAAACTTTTATCTTGATCAGAACCATCTAATTGTGGTGTTGGCACTAATAACTTTGTAAATTCTATGGTTGTAGAAATGGTATTGTAATCATCCATTATAAAATCAAAACCACCACCCAACTTTAAATTAGTAGGTATAAAATCCTCTTCTCCGGGAGTGTAAGAAACTTTTGGCCCAATATTAGCAAAATTAAAACCTAATCTATAACGCCCATTAAAATTGCCATAATTTTCTTCTAAAGATTGGTAATACCCAGAAACATCTACTGCAAAAGAATTTATTGGTTGCAGAGAATTCCCTGGAGTTCCATTAAAAGCAAGATTCGAACGAATATATTTAAAAGAAACTCCCATTGCAAAAGTTTCACTTAACTTAAAAGAATAAGTACCAGTTGCAACTAATTCATTCGGATTTATAGAGCCATT
>JGI20157J14317_10003004_pt1 | contig 13856 bp, 13 predicted proteins | sample COG_07_FD_14317 | JGI IMG/M metagenome (IMG submission 14317)
TTAGGGTTAGCAATAAAAATTAGTTTTGTTTTTTTTGAGATAAGCTTCAGAAATTCATCTAAACTATGGCCGTACTCATCTGTAGGTTTTGCCTTTAAACCAATGCCTCCCGCTGATTTTGTTACAATTTCATACACTGCAAAAGCATGTTTAGAAAATATAACTTCATCCCCTGGGGATAAAACTGTTCGTGCAGCAAGTTCAAGGACATCATTTGAACCATTTCCTAAAATAATCTGCTCTGAATCTATCGAAAATTTTTCAGAAATGGCTCGTTTTAAGTAATATCCATTCCCATCAGGGTATCGATGAATTTCATTTATACATTCATCAATTGCATGTTTAGCTTTTGGACTCAACCCAAGAGGATTTTCATTTGAAGCTAGCTTTACAATTTTTTCGGGCGCTATCCCAAGCTCTCTTGAAACTTCTTTTATTGGTCTGCCGCCTTCATAAGGCTCCAATTCGGCAATATATTTTGGAGTGATTATAGCCATAAATATTAAAGTTTAATTTTTTGGATAGGATCCTAAAAATTTCATGAATGACGATTTTTTTTCAATATCTTNAAGGCATANTTTAACCTTAGAATTATCTCTATGCCCCTCAACATCAATAAAAAANACATATTCCCACATGCCAATTTTTGATGGCCTGGATTCTAACTTGGTTAAACTAACTTTTCTTGAGGCAAAAGGTTGAATTAAATCGACAATGGCACCTGGTTTATTTTTTGTGGCAACAACTATAGAAGTCTTATCATTACCTGATGGCGCAATTTCTTGATCAGATAAAATTAAGAATCTCGTTGTATTGTTCGGTTCATCTTCAATATGATTTTGGAGTATATTTAGTTTAAATAAGTTTGCAGCCCTGGAACTTGCAATTGCAGCAGAATGTTTCTCTTTCGATGCTATTTTTGCACCTTCAGCATTACTTAAAACTGAAATTTTCTCCGCGTTAGGAAGATTATTGGCTATCCAGTCATGGCATTGAGCTAATGATTGACCATGTGCATAGATGCTTGTAATTTTTTTTAATTCTTTAGATTTTGATATTAAGCAATGATGAACGGGTAATGTAATCTCTCCACATATTTTTAAGTCTTTCATTAATAATAGATCAAGAGTTCGGCTAATTCCTCCCTCTGTCGAATTTTCAATAGGCACTACGCCATAGTGTACTTTTTTTGACTGAACATTATTAAATACCTCATCAATACTGCTTGTTGGTATTGATTTTACATTTTCACCGAAATGCTTGATGGTTGCTTCTTCACTGAATGTGCCAGATGGACCCAGAAATGAAATAGCTAATTTTTTTTCTAATGCTCTACAATTTGAAATAATTGCCTTATAAATGTTTGTAACGCTATCATTTGATAGTGGGCCTTTATTTTCTTTGATAAGCTTTGTTATGACCTGGGCTTCTCTTTCTGGTTTATATATAACACCATCATCTTTTAGGAGTCCAATTTCTTTTGCCAAGAGCCCCCTGCTAGATATAAGTTCTAAGAGCTTTTTATCAATATCATCAATGTTTTGCCTTAATTTTTCTAATTTTTTTGTCATGTATTATTTTTTTTAAAATCTTTCATAAACTCAACTAAACATTCTACCCCATCAAATGGCATAGCGTTATATAAGGAGGCTCTTAAACCTCCCACTACCCTATGTCCTTTTAGAGCATACAACCCCTTTTCCTCTGCTGTAGCAACAAATTTTTTGGTTAAGTCATCTTTTACTAGTCTAAAGGGCACATTCATTCTAGATCTATTTTTAATTTCAATATCATTAATATAAAAATCATCTGCATCAATGAAGTTGTATAGATAATTAGATTTTTTAATATTTAATTCTTCCATTTTTTTTAAGCCACCCAATTTCAAAAGCCACTCAAAAACCAATCCAGCCATATAAATACTAAATGTAGTAGGAGTGTTAATCATTGAATTATTCTCTGATTGGATTTTCCAGTTTAAGGTTGATGGAGTTTTTTGGTCTGCGAATGCAAGTAAATCATCCCTAACTATTACTAAAGTTAGTCCAGAAGGGCCAATATTTTTTTGCGCTCCAGCATAGACCACTCCATAATCATCAATATTCACAGGTCTTGATAAAATCGTTGAAGACATGTCGCAAACTAGAGGAACTGCTGCTATTTTAATTGAATCAAGATACTCAACGCCATGAACGGTTTCATTTTGACAAAAGTGAACATAAGCGTCATTTTTATCAAAATTCCAAGATCCAACACTAGGCGCTTTTTTAAAGTTACTTTCCTCTGATGATCCCGCCAATTTTATTGTGCCAAAAGGTTGGGCATCATTATAAGTTCTCTTTGACCAATATCCTGAAACAACATAGCTTGCTGACCCGCTGTTAAGTAAATTCATTGGGACCATGAAGTTTTGAGTAATCGCACCGCCTTGTAAAAAAAGGACCTTATAGTTATTTGGTATTTTAAGTAAAGTTCTTAAACTTTTTTCAGCTTTTTCCACGATTGGAAGATATTCTTTACTTCTGTGGGACATTTCCATTACGGAAATTCCAGTCTCATTGAAATTTAAAAATTCTTGCTGTGCTTGCAACATTACCTCTTTTGGAATCATTGCTGGTCCAGCAGAGAAATTATATTGGTAGCTCATCTTGATTCATTTCAATTTGTTCTGGTTCTACTATCTTGGCTAATCCTGATAGCTTCTCATCTTTGGTTAAGTTGATTAATGTCACACCTTGCGTTGCTCTTCCTAGCTCTCTAATTTCCGAAACACGGGTTCTTATTAAGACACCTCCCGTAGTAATTAACATAATTTCGTCAGAGTCACTGACTAATCTTGCTGCAACTACAATGCCATTTCGATCACTCACCTGAATAGCTTTTACGCCTTGTGTTCCCCTTCCTGACTTTCTAAAGTCAGATAATACTGTTCTCTTGCCATATCCATTTTCTGTTGCAACTAAAACAGATTCATCTTCCGAAGATGCGATTAGAAGTGATAGCGCTTGATTTTCATCTGGGATTTTCATACCCCTAACACCTCTTGCATTTCTTCCCATACTTCTTACGCTATTTTCATCAAACCATACTGCTTTACCGCCATTAGAGACAAGCACGACATCATTTTCACCATTTGTAATTTCAGCACCAATTAAATAATCTCCATTATCAAGTTTAATTGCGATAATTCCATTTTTTCTAGGATTTGAAAAATCAGAAAGTGGCGTTTTCTTTACGGTTCCCTTAGAAGTTGCCATAAAAATAAATTTATCATCAACAAAGTCTTTAACCACTAGTGTTGCATTTATCTTTTCTCCAGGCATCAAGGGGAATAAATTTACAATTGGCTTACCTTTACTTATTCTGCTTCCCTGAGGTACTTCATAAACTTTTAACCAATAAACCTGCCCTCTGCTTGAAAAGCATAAGATGTTATCGTGGGTATTAGCAACAAACATCTGCTCAATAAAGTCATCTTCCTTAGCAGTCATGGCCTGCTTTCCTCGCCCACCCCTGCGTTGAGCTCTATACTCATCAAGCACTTGGGCTTTTATATAACCTGTATTAGAAATAGTAACGACTAAATCTTGAGGCGTGATTAAATCTTCAATTGATAAGTCATTAGCATCTTCAACAATTTCACTTCTTCTCTCATCACCATATTGGGCTTTTATTTCATCAAGCTCTGTTTCAATTATTTTAGTTACTCTTTCAGCATTTTCTAATATATCTAAAAGGTCACTAATTACCTCAAGAATATTCTTATACTCGCTAACAATTTTTTCTTGCTCAAGGCCTGTTAATCTTTGTAATCTTAATTGAAGTATTTCTTGAGCTTGGTTATCAGAGAGCTTGTAGCCTTTTTCTGTAAGACCAAATTTATCAGACAAGCCATCGGGCTTTGAAAGGCCTGAAGAAGTTTTTTGGAGCATACCTTCAACTACTGTTGATTTCCATGTTTGCTTCATTAATTCAATTTTTGCTTCCGGAGGAGTCTTTGCGGATTTAATAATTTTAATCATTTCATCGACATTTTCTAATGCCACTGCCAAGCCCTCTAAAACATGACCTCGGTCCCTGGCTTTTTTTAAGTCATAAACAGTTCTTCGTGTAATAACTTCTCTTCTATGCCTTAGGAAAGCGTCAAGGATCTCTTTTAGATTAAGCAATTTTGGTTGGCCATCAATTAGGGCAACCATATTCATTCCAAAACTATCTTGAAGCTGAGTTTGTTTATATAAGTTATTCAGAACAACGTCTGGAATTTCTCCACGTTTTAACTCAATAACCACTCTCATTCCAGATTTATCAGACTCATCCCTTAAATCAGAGATTCCATCAATTTTTTTACTATTAACAAGTTCAGCAATTTTTTCAATAAAGTTCTTCTTGTTAACCTGGTATGGGAGTTCATCTACGATAATTGCTTCACGTTTTCCTCTATCAAGCTCTTCGGTATGAGTCCTTCCCCTCATTACAACCCTACCACGCCCTGTCCTGTATCCTTCTCTAACACCAGATATCCCATGGATTATGCCTGCTGTTGGAAAATCCGGAGCTGGTATTTTCTCAATAAGCTCGTCGATAGTAATTTCAGGTTTCTTTAAAAGCTCTTGTAATCCATCAATCACCTCTGTTAGGTTATGTGGCGGGATATTTGTTGCCATACCAACGGCTATTCCAGAACTCCCATTGATAAGAAGGTTGGGAAGTTTTGTTGGCATAATAAGAGGTTCATGCTCTGAGCCATCATAATTTGGACCAAAATTAACTGTCTCTTTTTCTATATCAGATAATAATTCATGTGAAATTTTGGACATCCTAATTTCGGTATAACGCATTGCTGCAGCATTATCTCCATCAACAGAACCAAAATTTCCTTGCCCATCAATTAGCATATATCTAAGACTAAAATCTTGTGCCATCCTAACAATAGTGTCATAAACAGCCGTATCTCCATGTGGGTGATACTTACCAATTACATCACCTACAATTCTTGCAGACTTTTTGTAGGGTCTATTAAAGCTATTACTTAGTTCGTGCATAGCATATAAAACCCGTCTATGTACAGGTTTTAACCCATCCCTAACATCAGGTAAAGCTCGTCCAACGATTACGCTCATTGCGTAGTCGAGGTACGATTTTTTCATTTCTCCGTCGAGGCTTACCGGGATTGTTTCTTTTGCGAATTGATCATCCATAATTGATTATAAATTCTATGATTTAATTAGAAATATTTTACCATGTATAGCAATGTTACTAAGTGCAAATTGTTAACTTAATATCTAGTTAATGTCCGCTTTTATGTCATCAATATTTTCTAGGCCGACCGCAATTCTGATAAGGTTTTCAGTAATTCCTGCAAGATTTCTTTGTTCTTGATTTAGCCTTGAGTGTGTTGTTGTTGCTGGGTGAGTTATGGTCGATCTTGTATCACCTAAATTTGCTGTTATGGATAATAATTTAGTATTATTAATTAAATTCCATGCCTCTTCTTTTCCACCCTTAACCTTAAATGATACAATTCCTCCACCCGTGCTTTGTTGTTTTTTCGCCAGTTCAAACTGAGGATGTGAAGATAAGCCGGGGTAATAAACTTGATCAATTTTTTTATTTTTCTCCAACCAAACTGCTAATTTATTAGCATTATTTGAATGTGCATCCATTCTTATCTTGAGGGTTTCAAGGCCTTTTAAAAAAATCCATGCATTAAAAGGACTCATTGATGTTCCACCTGACCTTAAAAAACCTCTTACTTTTTTCATTAGATCACGATTACCTAAAACAGCTCCCCCAAGGCACCTGCCTTGTCCATCGAGAAACTTTGTTGCAGAGTGAATTATTATATCTGCCCCAAATCTAGTTGGAATTTGATGGGCAGGGGTACAAAAACAATTATCTACGACTAATAAACTTTTATTGTCATGGGCTAATTCTGCCAAAAATTTAATATCGCATATTTCCATGAGTGGATTTGAAGGGGTTTCAACAAAGAAAAGTTTTGTATTTTTCTTTAATGCGTTTTGCCATTCATCTTTATTTGTAAGAGAAACGTAACTAACCTCTAAGCCCCATTCAGATAAGATATTATCGAATAACTTAACGGTTGTACCAAATACACTTCTAGAAACAATTACATGATCCCCTGCCCTACATAAACTCATGATGCATGACAAAATTGCTGACATCCCAGTTGAAGTGGCAACACATTCTTCAGTCTCTTCAAGGGCAGCCAATCTATCCTCAAACATCTTAACTGTGGGGTTTGTAAATCTAGAATAAACATTACCGCTTTCATGATCTAAGAATCTTTCTGCCGCTTGTTCTGCACTTTCGAAAATAAAACTTGAAGTTAAATATAACGACTCTGAATGTTCACCTTGGCTTGAGCGGATTGTTCCTGCACGAACTGCATTTGTTTCAAATTTTGTACTAAGAGATTTTTTTTTATTCATTATTTTCCTTTTTAGCTTCCTTTTTTTATGGTACGGGTGGAGCAAGTTGGACTAAATTCACCCAAAAATTAGTAAAAGATTACATTCCTTTACTTAAGTTTTTTTTAAAATTATACAGTCATACAAAAGACATTAGCAAGAAATGATTATGCATGTTCCTCTTCTGTATGGTCTAACATTAAGTCGAGTTGTGAAGAACTTTTTGATGGTTCTTGTATATTTTCATCTGACCTTAGCATTTCTATTCTATTTAAATAAGCATCATCAATATCATCAGTAATGTACTTGCCATCAAAGCATGAACAATCAAAATCATCCATAATATTTCCCTCTTGGAGAATATTCTTTTTTAATTCTTCAAGATCTTGATAGATTAGTGCGTCAGCGCCAATCTCTTTACGTATTTGCTCGTCATCTTTATTAAAAGCAACCAACTCATCTCTTGACGGCATATCAATTCCATAAACGTTTGGATATCTAACCGGGGGTGCTGCAGATGCAAAATATACATTTTTTGCTCCAGCATCTCTTGCCATCTGGATAATTTCTTTTGAGGTAGTGCCCCTAACAATTGAATCATCTATTAAAAGAACATTTTTGTTTTGAAACTCAATTTTGATAGGGTTTAGTTTTTGACGAACAGATTTTTTTCTAAGTTCTTGACCAGGCATAATAAATGTTCTTCCTATGTATCTATTCTTGATAAAACCTTCTCTGAATTCTGCATTAAGCATTAATGCAACCTCATGCGCACTAGGTCTACTTGTATCAGGAATTGGTATAACGACATCTATATCTAGATCTGACCATTCTGTTTTAATTTTTTTTGCCAGTGATCTACCCATATTTAATCTGGTTTGATAAACAGAAATATTATCTATCATCGAGTCTGGTCGAGCTAAATATACATATTCAAAAATACATGGCGCTCTTTTAACTGTTTTACTACAAACCTTTGAGTAAAAATTACCTTCTAGATCGATAAATACAGCCTCACCCGGCTCTACATCCCGAAGTAACTTAAAGCCTAAAATATCAAGCGCAACTGTTTCAGATGCAACTACATACTCAGGACCATCTTCAGATTGTCTTACTCCAACAACTAAAGGTCTGATTCCATGAGGATCTCTAAAAGCGAGTAGCCCAAAATTATTTATCATCGAGACTACTGCGTAGGCACCTTTGCACCTTTTATAAACTGAACTTACAGAATCAAAAATAATATCTGACGTAAGGACGTTTTTATTTGACGATTTTTCTATAGCATCAGCTAAGACATTTAACAAAACCTCTGAGTCAGAGTTTGTATTAATATGCCTCAAATCTTGCTTAAACATATCCCCCTTTAATTTTTCAGAATTAGTTAAGTTGCCGTTATGCCCTAAGACTAATCCATAAGGAGAATTTACATAAAAGGGTTGTGCTTCTGCTGCAGATGATGAGCCTGCAGTTGGGTATCTGACATGGCCTATGCCGATATTTCCTGATAAATGCCGCATATGCCTTGTATGGAAAACATCTTTCACAAGACCATTATTCTTATACATCTTAATTCTACCGTTATCACAGGTTGCAATGCCGGCTGCATCTTGACCTCTATGCTGCAGAACTAATAGTCCATCATAGAGCATTTGATTGACTGGGCTATTTGAAACTATTCCAATTATCCCACACATATATATCTCATCTAAGTAGAAATTTCCTCATATTTTACATTGTTAAGCCAGTCCTGGGGTAAATATGGAAATGTTTTTTCAGCTAAGAGTTTAATAAGAGTAACTGAATTGGAGTTCTGCCAAGACTCATCTTCCGCAAAAGAAGTTTTTTCAATTATAAAAATCAAAAAATAAACAAGAATGACGCCTCTTAAGATACCAAAAAAACCTCCAAGAATTATATTTGATGCCCCCAAACCAATTGAGTGCACAAAAGAACTTATAAACTTAATGGCTATCGATGAAAAAATTAAAACCAAAACAAAGATAATTACAAAGCTAATAATATATTTTATGAAAATTCCACTTCAAAAGGAAGCATCACAGCAACACTGGATGTTAGGTAATATGATATAAAAAAAGCTATTACCCATGCAATAACACTTAATAGCTCTTTGACAAAACCTCTAAAAAATCCAAATATTAAGGAAGTAAATAAGATAAAAATTACAAAAATATCAACTAATGACATAAATTTATTGCAACTCTCTTACGAAGCCTGATAAATTTGCTTTCTTAATTTCCTGAAGAATTAAACGAGCTTGTTTTTCACTTGAAAAAAATTCTGTCGTTAATCTTATTTTATCTTCGTTATCAATTTTTATAAGCTGCGTATTTGTTTTATAACCCATTAAATGAATTTTATTTTTGACTTTTTTCATATTTAACTCATCCGAAAAAATACCTAGCTGAACGGTAAAGCCTTTTTTTTTTGATACATCTTGATCAGCATCTAATTCTTCATTTAAAAAAGCTGTTGCAATTTTATCCTCATTTATTTTTTTCCCTACGGCTAAATATGATGACTTAGTCTCTAAAAAAGAAATTTTTGGATTACTTTTAATTGCTTCAGTTTTAGTTTTCACGAAAAAGATAGACAAAGAAAATAAAATTAAAAGAATTATTATTGCTCCAACAAGCCTTCTTTTAGCTCTTTTAATTAAAAGTTGATTATTTAATGAATCTTTTGAATTTGACATATTGAAGTATCTTCTAAAATTTCACTTACAACAAAAAAGGAACCAAACGCTAATATATTATCATCATCGTCACTATTTTTGTATGCTGCTGAAAAGGCTTCTTGTGTTGTACTGAATGTTTTGTAAGCTACATGTTCTCTTTGGTTCGTTAATTTTAAGATTATTTCTTCAGATTTAAAAGCTCTTTGGGAATTTAACTCTGATATATACCACTCATCTACATAATCAATAAACTGATTTGTAATATCAATAATATCTTTGCCTTCAAGTAAAGAAAAAATACAGCGCACCTTACCCTTCTGTCGCTTTTCTCTAAAAAAATTGTTTAATGATTCAGCAGATTCTTTGTTATGTGCAACATCTAAAATTATTAACGGCTTATTTTTTAATATCTGCATTCTTCCAGTGATATTTGTTTCCTCTATTGCTTTTTTTAAAATATTCACCTTAACAGGGAAGACATCAAACATAAGCTCAACAATTCGAAGGGCTCCAGATAGGTTTTGAAGTTGTTTCTTTCCATTTAATTTTGGTCGGGGAAGGCCTATAAAATTTTGCTTTTGACCAAAAAAATTTAATTTTGAATTATCTTCAACAATTTGATAATCATTATTAATTTCTGAGACAATAGCTTTTGAGTTGCTCTTAAAATCTTTAATAAATGCTTCATCAGAATAAAAATTTAGAATGGCATCTTTATGCTCCCTAAAAATGCCTGACTTTTCTTTAAAAATTTTTTCTAATGAGTCTCCTAAAAATTCTTGGTGATCCAGGGCTATAGAGGTAATGATAGAAACTTCAGGGTCAAAAATATTCACTGCGTCCAGCCTGCCCCCTAAGCCTACTTCCATTATCGCAATATCAATGTCTTCGCTTGAAAATATCAAAATAGCTGCCAATGTAGTCATTTCAAAATAAGTGAGAGGTATATCTTTTCGTGCTTTATTAACCTTAAAAAGCGCGTCAACAATGGCTTCATCAGAACAAGGAGTTTTTTTAATTCTGATCCTCTCATTAAATTTAAAAAAATGCGGAGATGTGTAACAAGCAACTTTGAAATGTGCATTATGGTATATAGATTCTAGGAAAGCGCAAGTAGAGCCTTTGCCATTTGTTCCGGCAACCATAATGACCGGAAAGCTTTGTTCAATTTCTAGATTTTTATAAACTCGACGGACTCTATCAAGGCCTAATTCGATTTCCTTTGGAGTAATAAAATCTATGTACTCCAGCCACTCATCAATAGAGTTAGAACGATTTAAGCCGTCTTTCACTTCAATTTTTTAGATTTACAATAAGATCGGTCAATGTTTTTCTTAATTGCCTCCTATCTACTATCATATCTATTGCACCATGAGTTAATAAAAATTCAGAGGTTTGAAACCCTTCGGGCAACTTTTCTCTGACGGTTTGTTCTATAACCCTTGGGCCTGCAAAACCAATTAATGCTTTAGGTTCAGCAATAATAATATCTCCAAGCATTGCAAAGCTTGCTGAAACACCACCCATTGTTGGGTCAGTTAAAACTGAGATAAATGGTTGTTTGATGGCGCTCAATTTTGTTAATGAAGCGCTAGTTTTGGCCATTTGAAATAAGGATATAAGCCCTTCCTGCATCCTGGCTCCCCCACTTGCAGAAACACAAATAAAAGGGCATTTTAATTTGACAGCAGTGTTAACGGCATCGACAAACTTTTCACCCACAACAGATCCCATTGATCCNCCCATAAATTTAAATTCGAAGCATGCGATAACTACATCTAAAGACTCCAAGTGGCCCCTCATGGNAACTAATGCATCATTCTCATCAGTGCTTTTCTGTGATGATTTAATTCTTTCTTTGTAAGGTTTAGAATCTTTGAAACCAAGTGGATCAGTTGGTTTGATGTCCTTACCTAACTCAATCTGATCAGGGGTATCTAGAAGCAGGCTAATTCTTTTTCTTGCATCAATTCGATGGTGAAAATTACAATTAGGGCATACATAGTTATTTCTTTCTAAATCAGTCCCATAAAGAACTGTCTGGCATGAGGGACATTTTTGCCATAATCCCTCTGGAATATTTTTTTTCACCCTTCCAAGGATATTTTTAATTTTAGGGGGAATCGCTTTTTTTAACCAACTCATAAATTATTGAGCTTTCGATGAATCAATTGCATTTTTCATACTCTCAACTAATTTTTTTACGTTTGAAAATATATGATTTTTTTCTGATGCTTCAATCTCTTTGACAATTCTACTTCCGATAACAACGGCATCTGAAATTTCTGCAACTGATTTTGCTGTATCCGCATCTCTTACTCCAAAACCAACCGCAACTGGTAAATCAGAGTATTTTTTTATGTTATTTATTTTCTCAGAGACTTCTTTAATGTCAATGTTAGCTGCGCCTGTTACGCCTTTTAGAGAGACGTAGTATAAAAAACCTGAAGCCTGTTCAGCGATTAATTTAATTCTCTCATCTTCAGTTGTTGGTGATAATAAAAAAATACTGTCAATCTTTTGTTCATTTAGTTTTTTTACAAATTCTCTCGATTCTTCAGGTGGGTAATCAACAGTAATAACTCCATCAATTTGCGCTTCCTTTATTAACTGAATAAAATTTTCTACACCGATGGCCTCAATAGGGTTTGCATATCCCATTAGAATTAAAGGTGTTTCTTTATTAGTTTTTCTGAAATCTTTTGCAAGTTTTATTGTATCTTTAATGCCAACTTTATTGTTAAGTGCCGTTCGCTAGCCCTCTGAATAACTGGTCCATCCGCCATTGGGTCAGAAAAAGGGATACCCAGCTCGATCATATCAGCACCATTTTCAACCAATGTATCCATTAATTGAACAGTGTCCTTTGGGTGAGGGTCACCTGCAGTAATAAATGGAATTAATGCACTTTTATTAGCCTCTTTTAATTTCTCAAATGTAACTTTTATTTTTGACATATCTACAAAGAAATTCCTGAAATATTTGCCACTGTATTGATATCTTTATCTCCTCTTCCAGATAAATTTACTAAGATAACCTCTTCTGAAGACATTTGAGAGGCTAATTTTTGCGCATAGGCAAGAGCATGACTTGTCTCTAATGCTGGAATAATTCCCTCAACTTTGCATAAATTATGAAATGCTTCCAATGCCTCATCATCTTTTATTGCCACGTAACTCGCTCTTCCTGAATCCTTTAACCAAGAATGTTCAGGGCCAACACCCGGATAATCAAGACCTGCAGATACAGAGTGTGTCTCGATGATTTGTCCTTCTGCATTTTGCATGAGATATGTTCTATTTCCATGAAGGACACCTATTTTACTGTTAGATGTTAACGGAGCTGCATGCTTTCCTGTCTCTATTCCCTCTCCTGCAGCCTCTACACCAATTAACTTTACATCTTTATGTTCAATGTATGGATAAAAAATACCCATAGCATTTGAGCCACCTCCAACACAGGCGACAACTGCATCAGGTTGCTTATTTGCAATTTCTGGCATTTGCTCCAAACATTCTTTACCTACAACAGAATTAAAATCTCTAACCATCATTGGATAAGGATGAGGTCCGGCTACAGTGCCGATAATATAAAAGGTATCTGACACATTGGTAACCCAATCCCTTAAAGCTTCATTTAATGCGTCTTTGAGTGTTTTTGATCCACTTTCTACTGGAACAACAGTAGCCCCTAAGAGTTTCATCCTATAAACATTGGGAGATTGCCTTTTGACGTCCTCAGACCCCATATACACAACACATTCCAACCCTAACCTAGCAGCAATTGTAGCCGTCGCAACGCCATGCTGACCTGCCCCTGTCTCTGCAATAACTCTCGGTTTTCCCATTTTTTTTGCTAGCAAGGCTTGTCCAACAGTATTATTTACTTTGTGAGCACCTGTATGGTTAAGATCTTCTCTTTTAAGAAATATTTTAGCTCCTCCACTTTGCTTGGTAAGTCTTTCTGCAAAATAGATAGGGCTTGGTCTTCCCACAAAATGCTTTAAATCACTATGAAATTCAGCCAAAAACTCGGGGTCATCTTTATATTTTGTATACATTTCTCTGAGTTCATCTAAGGCCTCAATGAGCGTTTCAGCGACGAAGGTACCACCAAATTGTCCAAAGTGGCCAAATTCATCGGGTAAATCATAAGGTTGCATTGTGTACTCCCACCATAAATTTCTTCATTTTTTCTCTATCCTTAATACCTTTCTTAATTTCAACTCCACCACTAACATCAACACAAAAAGGATTCGCTAATTTAATCAAAGTATCCACATTGTCTGGATTTAATCCACCTGCAACAATTAAGGGTACTGAAAAATTTTTGGGGATTTTTTCCCAATCAAAAACTTCGCCTGTGCCGCCTTTAAGTTCTCTACTAAAAGTGTCAAGCAAAAGGGCAGATGCTGAATTATATTTATTAGAGTATTCTATCAAATTTATGTTGTCTTTCATTGAAATAGATTTGATATAAGGTAAATTAAACTGATTGCAATACTCCTCTGATTCATCTCCATGAAATTGTAAAAGATTTATTTTTGATCTATTAATTGAGTCTTTTACGAAACTATCTTTGGCATTAACAAACAAACCTACCCTTAATATAAAAGGATGAAGGCATGATGATATTTGTCCAACCAATTCTGGGTCAATGAACCGTGGGCTATCTTCATAAAAGACAAAGCCTAATGCATCAACTCCTAGGTCTGATGCAAAAAC
>JGI20157J14317_10003006_pt1 | contig 13847 bp, 14 predicted proteins | sample COG_07_FD_14317 | JGI IMG/M metagenome (IMG submission 14317)
ATGAGCGTTGGGCCATTGTACTATATCTTCGTGCTTTACAAGACTATGTTGGGCAGGCAACCACTGCATCGAAAGGACAAGGATCATGATGGAAGATTCCTCCACTAAGGACACTCCCCAAAAGGGTCTTTCCACCAAACTCTTAGCTGGTTCTATCCTTGGCCTCGGAGGTGGACTTAGTCGGACTTTTTCAAGGATTACAAACTGGTGATAAAGCACCTTTTCTTGGCTGGCTGTGGGGTTGTTCCTTTTGGCTGAGTATTGCCATTGGCATGCTCATGTTAATCATGATTTTCCGTGTGTTTAATTCAAAATGGAGCCCGGTGGTTCGAAGACAACAGGAACACGCACTTTCTGCTTTCCCTTGGTTAGCCTTATGCCTCTTGCCCCTTTTATTAGTCGCTTGGTTTGGGAAGGATCATGCAGGTATTCTTTGGTCCTGGGTTAATCCAGCCAGTCCGACGATTGAGGTAAGTAGTGTAATATCGGTTGAGGAAGATGTACTTCATCAAAAAAAAGCAGGATACCTGAACCTAAACTTTTTCACTCTTCGACTCATCGCTTACTTTGGAATTTTCTGTGGGATTAGTCATTGGCTTAGAAAAGCGTCCTTTTCACAGGACAAGGATGGTGATCCAAGTTGGACACATCTTGGCACTAAAGTTTCCGCAATTGGAATCCCGGCCGCTGCATTAGCCCTTACCTTTGGTGCTTTTGATATGTTCATGAGTTTGGAATACCAATGGTTTTCAACTATGTACGGGGTTTGGTTTTTTGCTTCGGGTATGCGAGCCGCACTTGCAGTAACCATTTTGATCTGTCTCTACCTAGTAGCAAATGGCAAGCTCAAGGGCTTATTTAAGCAAGCTCATCAGTATGATTTGGCCTGTCTGTCTCTAACTTTTACGATATTTTGGGCCTATGTTAGTTTCTCCCAATATTTTTTGATTTACAGTGCAAATATTCCGGAAGAAACCTTTTGGTTTACTATCCGTGAAATTGATCCTAATACGGGTCTTCGTTCTGGTTGGTTTTGGGTGAGTATGGGTTTAATATTTGGTCATTTCTTTTTCCCTTTCTTATACCTGCTTTTCTACCGAAATAAAGTCGATGTCCCTAAACTTGTATTTATCGTTTGCTGGATTTTAGTTTTCCACCTTCTTGATCTATATTGGAATATTATTCCAGGCCGCGAAATTGTTCCAGGAGCATATGTTGGTTATGAAGCCCGCCCTGTGGTTGGTTCTCACTTGCTCTGGGGTCTGTTTTCCCTCGTGGGGGTTGGTTGTCTTTGTGCATGGGCGGTTATTCGCAGTTTTCAATCTGGCGTGGCAGAAATTATTCCGATTCGCGATCCTCGCATTCGTGAATCCATAAATCATCATGAGTGATCCGAAGAACCAACGGGCTGACGGATGCAGCGTCTTCTTTACTTTTTTAGTATTGGCATTGTTGCTTTCCGGATTCTACTTCGCTCAAAGAACTTTCGAGCCTGATGTACCTGCTCCTGTTAACGAGGCAATTGACTCAGCTCGCATAGCAAAAGCTCAGGCACACCGAGACCAAAATGAACAATTTTTGTCCTCGGTTGATAATTTTCATGCTGAGCGCAATACCACCATTGAATCGTCGATGGAAAGTGTTCTTAAAACTTATCGTGCCGCTAACAAGGCTCAACCACAACCATCCAAATAGGTTCGCATGGCAGTAGATTCTCCAGACAAGGTTATTGATCGTTCCGCTAAGTTGGCTTTTTCCTTCTTTCTTTCTTCAGCGGGACTTTGGCTACTTATGGCTGCATTGCTTGCATACCTTGCTGCAGCCAAACTGACCGATCCTTTTTTCTTATCATCCTTTGAATTTCTGACTTATGGTAAAGTCAAAGTAGCTCAGGCTAACGCTTTTGTTTACGGATGGGGAGGTAACGCGATTTTTGCTGTATCTCTTTGGATATTGGCCCGTCTGTCCCAGGCAGAGGTACGCGGGTCCGTCTTTCTTATATTTGCTGGAGTCATCTGGAATTTAGCTATCACATTTGGATTGTTGGGCATTATGGATGGTCATATGAGTGGGCACGAAATGCTTGAAATGCCCACGGAAGTTTGGCCAGCTATGCTTATTTCCTACCTGATTATTACATTCTTAGCTCTTGTCATTCATCGCTCTCGTCAAGTGCGTGAAACGATTGCTCCTCAGTGGTTTATTTTAGCTGCATTACTTTGGTTCCCGGCGTTGTTTTTGATCGCATGGAATGGACTCGAGATTAATCCTGCTCGTGGTACGTTGCAGACAGTTCTTTCGATGTGGTATGGACAAAGCCTAGTTTGGCTATGGTTAACTCCTGTAGCTTTAGGTGCTGCTTATTACCTTATCCCTGCAATTCTTGGTAGAACAATAGATAAATATTATCTAGCTATATTTGGNTTTTGGTGTATCGCCGCCCTTGCTCCTTGGTCAGTTGTTCACCACTTGGAAGGTGGACCCGTACCCATGTGGATACCAGCAGTTGGCACAGTGATGAGCATAGCGATGGTTTTCCCAATAGCCGTTGCATCAACGAACTTTCATGCCACAGCATTCATGGATATTGGAAAGGTTTGGGACAGCTTGCCTCTGAGGTTTGTTATTTTCGGCACATTATCATACACTATCGAGTTATATTGGTGTGGTGTTTTCATTACCTGCAGTTGCCAAGATCACTCAATTTACAATCATCAATGAATTTCACTTTAATCAAAGAGTTTATGGATTTTTCAGTATGATTATTTTCGGGGCAGTTTATTTTGCACTTCCCCGGATTACTGGTCGTGAAATTCCCAAAGCTGCAAAGTCTTTTCATTTTTGGACCTCTACACTTGGCGTTTTGATGCTCCTACTTGCCTACTTAATTGGCGGTCTTACTCATGGGGTTTTGGCCGGACAACCTAGTTTGCCCTGGGCATCATCAGTCATTCAATCCATCCAACCTTATTTCTTGATCACCAAATTCGCTTTCATCATTCTCGCTTTTTCTCAGTTTGTATTTGTGGTCAATGTATGGAGAGTAATTTTTCCAAATCCATTTGCTTTTTTTGCTGAAGATAAGAAGGAGGCAAGCGTATGAACAACCTGGCCAAATTCACCATTGGTATATTTTTTACCCTAGGCATTGCATGGCTTGCATTTGTTGTCGGTGCCCGCTCTCAATTTGGAGATTTAGTGCCAACCTCCGAGGTATTAGATGATGACGGTTCAGTTCCTGAAGACGCCGAACTGTTTCCTATCGCTTTTTCCGGTATAGCTAAGCAAGGTGCTGAAGAGTATGCTGCCCTTGGTTGCGTAACTTGCCACACCCAGCAAGTAAGACGTGTTGAAGCCGGTTTTGACGTGGAAAGAGGTTGGGGGAAACGGCCATCTGCTCCTCGAGACTATGTCTTACAAAAACATGTACTTCTAGGGAATTCAAGAATCGGTCCGGATTTGGCCAATGTTGGCTTACGGGAATATTCTGATGAATGGTTACACCAACACTTATTTGAACCTCAATCGATTTTCCCTTCTTCTCTTTGTCCGCCTAGCCCGTTTCTCTACCAGCAAATTGATGAACCGGTGAATACTGATATTGAAATAGCTTCCAATAACGATCCTCAAGATAATCGTCATGTTCGCCCAACGGTCCGAGCCAACCGTCTTGTGGCTTACTTGCAAGCATTGAAACAAGATTATGAACTTCCTGAAGTTTCCTTTGTTGAGACTGAAGATGAACCAGTCGAGGAGGATGTTGTTTCCACCGATGTGTCAGTAGCCAGTTCAAGTGCTCCCCAATGGCTGCAGGAACAGATAGACACGGGGAAAGAAATTTATATGAAGGCTGCTCCAGGCGGTGGAATGTGTTTTACATGTCATCAACAAAACGGAGAAGGTCTTGCGGGACAGTTCCCCCCTCTTGCTGGGTCTGACTGGGTTTTGGGTAATAAGGAAAGGCTGATAAAGATTTCGATGTATGGACTAATGGGTGAGATTGAGGTTAATGGAGTTAAATACAACAATGTTATGGCTCCCCCTGGTATTCCTCCTGGATCTTTGACTGACGATCAGATCGCTAACGTTCTTACTTACATTCGAAACGATTGGGGTAATTCTGCATCTGCTGTTTCAGCTGAAGAAGTTGCCACCGTTCGAGCATCTTTGAAGGGTAGGGCCCCTATGCAAATGTTTACGGCCGCCGAGCTTACCACTCCTGTACAATGAACGACGATTCAACACACAGCGGCAACTTGCCGAACGACAAAGAATTTTCTGATGAAGAAATCGTTAAGTCTCATGTCGAGCTTTCCAAAACCAAGCACGAGCCTACCGCAAATTTTCTGTTGGCCCCTTTGGTTTTCGTGTTCGTATTTGGTTGTTTGATTTTTGTTTGTTCAATTCAGTTGTCCCATTCTACCAATTCATTTCAACTCCATCCCCCTGTTGAAATAGTCGAACTTACAGCAGAGGAAAAAGAAACCTTACGATTGGACAGGAAGATTTCTTCGGGAGAAAAGATTTTTGCCGCCCGTTGTGCTTCATGTCACCAAGCTAATGGATTGGGAATAGAAGGGCAGTTTCCTCCCCTTGCTGGTTCCGAGTGGGTTTCTGCAGATCCAGCAGTTATTGCAAATGTTATCCTAAAAGGCCTAAAGGGAGAAATTATGGTGAAAGGTCAAAAGTATGGCACATCTGCAGCGGTTAATATGGCTGCTGTTCCAATTACTGACCGTGAAATTGCGAATGTTTCCACTTATGTCAGGCAAGCATGGGGTAATTCTTCATCTGAAGTTTTCGAGGATGAGGTCAGCCGTTTACGGGATGAATCATCTGATATGCAAGATCAGTGGGTTGGTTCTGAACTACGCAAGATGTTTTCAGACTCGTTTGGTCAATAATTGCTTTCAGTACCCTTCTGGCTTTTGGAATTGTCCCTATTTTTAGATTGTTCCATTGTGGTGACTTGAAAAAAACATATTTATTTTTTTATCTCACCACTTTCACTTGCTTAAATTTATTTGGGTTTGAAATTCCTGATAAAGAAAGGCCTGAGTTTTTTTTTGAGGAACTTGTTGAGGTTTTAGAAAAACTAAATGACCGTTCGCCGGTATTAAAAAGTAAAGAATTCGATTTGGATATTGCCCAGGCTAATCAGGTGATTGCCAAGTCAGAACAAGGATTTAAGCTTGGGTTCAAGGTTTCTGGTCAATCAATTCATGAAGATCGACCAAGTGAAGATTTCTATCATCGTTATCGCACTTTTAATCAAGCTTATCTGACCAAGCCAATATTCCATTGGGGGGCATTGAAAGCTCGAGAGCAAATTGCCAAGCTAAATATATCTTGGGCCGAAGATAGTTGTTCAGTCCAAAAAAGAATTCTTACCGGTGAGGTTCGGGGTATATTTCTAAAGCTGGTTGCCCTAAAATATCGTAGCCAGATGGCAATTGAGCAACTCAGGATTGCAACCCAATATGTAGATACAATTGAAAAGAGGTTGGAGTTAAAATTGAGTACTCCTCTTGCTTTAGAAGAGGCTAGGGTTGAGCAACTCAACCGTGAAATATCCATTGCGGAACTGAGAACTTCATTAGAAAGAAATAAAGCTTATTTTGTAAGTCTTTCCGGATACGATAAGCCTTTGTCTCTCGATATTACCAAAGGTTTTTGGGAGTTTTCTAAAAGTCATAATTTTAATCAGGAATTTCCTATCCTTGTTGGTTCTTTAAGTAATATAGAGATCGAGAAATTACATACCCAAGTTCAGATCGAAGATGAGCATATAAAAATTGCGGAAGCTGAACTAAAACCCAAAATTAATCTGACTGGTGCATACTTCCAAGATCAGGTTGATCTTGCAGAAGGTAGAAGCAGTTTAGACAGGAACAATTTTTTAGTTGGCTTAGAGGCCAGTTGGTCAATTTGGGATTCACACAAGAGTGCTGGACAAAAAAAAGCTGCTTTGGCAAGGAAGTTAAAATTTGAAAATGCAATTGAAAATCAAAATCGTGAACTGCGAGATAAAGTCCGTTCTGTGGTTAGCGAACTTAAGTCTTTAAAAGAAAGGATCATCTTGGGGCGAAAATTAATTTTAGTAGCTGAAAACAGGCTTGAGAAAAGTAAAATTGAATTACAAATGGATCGTATATCTCCCGCAGACCACTTTTCTGCTAGAGTTGCGTTGGATCGGTCTCAATTGGAGAATTTGGAAGCAGTATGTCAATTTATGGTGCTTCTTGACCAGTATGAACAGATTGTAATGTTTAAAACCTTTATCAACTATCCAAATCCTAAATAAGTATGAAAAAAAGTTCTCTAGCTTTATGTGGTTTTATACTTTGCCTGATTGTCCTCTCTGTTTTTTTTATTTTCAGGCAAATCGTTCCCACCGTTTTGGTTACCCAATCTAAGACTGGAACAATTCGGGATTCGGTTACCGGTAATGTCCGCGTCCATGCAGCTGCGACTTATGAGTTACGAGCTCAATCAAATGCAAAAGTAGATTGGGTCGCACTTTTACCCTTAGGGGGGACCCTATCAGTTGATGAAAACCAGACATTAGTCCAACTCGAACTTGATGATCTTGACCGAAGGATGGATCGCCTTCTTTTGGACAAAAAACAATTTACTGAAAGAAAAAAAGCGGGGTCTCCTCTTGGCATACTTTTAGAGATTCAGGAGAAAGAACTTCTCTCAATAAGTGAATTAGCCAAAGAGGAAAAAGTTTCAATTCATAACCTTGAAACAAAGCAAAACGAAGTTGAGCGGATGCGAGCACAACGAAAACTGGAGTTATTAGCTGAATCCCATTTTTTACAAAACTTTGACCTTTCTATGGATACTCTCGTTGCTGAAGTAGATAAACGGGCAATAAGAAGTCCAATTAAAGGCGATTTTTCTTCCTGTTTTGTTGCCCCTGGTAACCAAGTCTTTTCTGGAAATATTGTTGGGAATGTTCATTCATCTGAAAGAATTATCGAGGTTTCTTTAAATGAAGAAGAGTTTCCTGGCTTAAAGGTAGGACTTTCTGCAGGAGTTACATTTTTCTCTCAAGGAAGAACTATTTTTGATGCAAATGTATCAGCCCTTTCTTCTACGGTGGAATCAAACTCCGGCATCAGAAAACTTTATTTGAGGTTGAATAATCCTGATGAAAGAATTCCAGTTGGGAGTTCTGGACGGGCTGAGATTATAAAATCAGAGAAAGAGGGTGCTTTGCTTATACCGCGCAAGGCACTAATCGGTGATTATGTAGTGGTGGAGCAGGGAGGTGTGGCTCAATTTAGAAAAGTTTTAATCGGGTCTAAGAATTTGCGGACTGTTGAGGTCTTAAACGGCTTGAAAAAAGGTGAGAAGGTTGTGGTTGAAACACCGCACTTATTAAAAGATGGGGAAAGGATTAAGTCTACTCAGGTTAGTTTTTCCGAATAGATGGGAGAGGTTGTCATCTAATGCTCTGTTTCAGATTAGCCTGGCGTTTCGTAATTGCTCGGAAGAGGCCGATGTTTTTATCTTTGGCTGGAATTGTATTTGGAGTTTCTTTTTTTGTGGTTACTCAGGCTCAAACCTCCGGGTTTGAGAAATTTTTTATTCAAACAATCTTAGGTACAAACGGTGCACTGCGGATTTCTGACCGCTTTCAAGATACTTATGGAACTGTTGAACAAGTCGATGATGATGGAGATGTCAGGTTTCTTTTTCATTCGCGCGAAGGTTCTCTATATCATGAAGGCGTGGACCAACCTTCATTGATTCGAGATGCTTTAGCTGACTACCCTGAGCTCATGGGGGTGTCTGAAATTATGGAAGGCAGTGCAGTCCTTGATACGGGCTTTCGTCGAAAGTCCGTTGTGCTTAATGGTATTCGATGGGAAGACCACCTCCAATCATCTGACCTGAATAAACAAATTATTCAGGGAACTATCAATAACTTTTCATCTGACCAAATGGGAGTTATATTAGGGTCCAGGATTTCTCAACGCTTAGGCCTAAAAATTGGTGACAGGGTTAGCTTGGTCGGCGGAACCGGTAATCTACATCTTAGAGTTTCAGCTATTTTTGAATCTGGTGTTAGCCAGATCGATAAAAATCGCATCTATATACATTTGATTACCGCCCGTTCTTTCCTTGGCAGTTCACATGGAGGTTCAGTTTTCCAGATAGCTTTAAATGAACCCTCCCATGCACCCGGACTTGCCGCCCAATTGCAATCGGCTCTTAATCATCGGGTTGTTAGTTGGCAAGAAAGGGAAAGAGTCTGGCTTGATGTATTCAAGGCACTTCGTTTCTCCTCGGCAATTACCGTGTCTTGTATACTTCTATTGTCTGGTCTAGGCATGTTTAATGTCTTTGCAATTCTTGTGATCGAAAAAACTCGAGATATTGCAATCTTACGTTCAATGGGCTTTTCGAGAACGGATATTTCTGCAATATTTTTGTGGCAAGGTACGATTGTTCTGGTCGCAGGTATAACGATCGGATCTTTATTTGCGGCTTCGGGAACTTATTTTATTTCGATGATTCCGCTTCGAATTCGAGGAATATTTTCTACTGATAGCTTTGTGGTAAATTGGGATCTTAATCATTACCTGTGGGCTAGCTGTATAGCCTTTGTCTTTGTGGCTGTAGCGACATGGATTCCTGCACGTCGTGCAGCTCGTATAGAACCGGCAAAGATTATTAGAGAGACTTTGTAATGGATTTTTCTCAGAAAAATAAAATGATGCCTAATGGTTCGATGAGGGTAGAAAATTTGTTTCATTCTTTTTCAGAGGCGAACGGAACAGTACAGGTATTAAATGGAGTTAGCCTCGAAGCTAAACCTGGAGAAATTACCTCTATTGCTGGACCCTCAGGTTGTGGAAAAAGTACGCTGCTTTATTTAATGGGACTTTTAGATCGTCCAGATTCAGGAAAGGTTTTCATGGGTGATTCAGAAGTTCAAAATTTAGAAGATGATGAGCGAACTAAAGCCCGAAATCATTTTATAGGATTTGTTTTTCAATTTCACTTTTTGATCAAAGAGTTAAGCGCAATTGAGAATATTTCCCTACCTCTTTTAAAACTTGGCAAAGACGAAGACAGTGCTAATCAAAAAGCCAATGACCTTTTGTCTGAACTTGGTCTTGAAAGTAAGGCTCAGCGCCCCGCCTACAAATTATCGGGTGGGGAACAACAAAGAGTAGCCATTGCTCGTGCTTTAGCTAATTCACCGAAGTATTTGCTTGCTGATGAACCAACGGGGAATTTGGACAGTTCAAATTCAGAGGGTGTATTCGAATTGCTTGATCGTATGGCTAAGCAAACTGGTTTATCGGTCATACTTGTAACTCATAACGAAAAACTTGCCGATCTTTCGCACCGAAAATATTGGATGGAAGATGGTAGGATAGTTATTTGAACCCACGAACTTCTTTTATTTTTTCATAGGCTAAGTTCACCCGAATGACTTGTTGTTTTGCCAAAACAATCAACTCTTCAGGTAGATTTTTACTTTCTAATAAATCTGGATGAAAGGAGCTAATTTTTTTTCGATAATATTTTTTGATCACTTCATTTTTTGCGGTGGGGCAGNCGCCTAAAATATCGAAGCATTCTTTAAGTTGGTTGCTTGNCTCGCCAGGGGTATCAGTGATGTAACCTCCAGCATACCACGTACGGATTGTTCCGGGAGGCATCTTGAAATATTTCTCCCCTAATAATAAGCATTTTATTTGTGCTTTGCTTGATGAAAATCCCTCGCATGTGGCAATTTCAAAAAGGCCGCCCATGAAGGAATAAGCAATTGATTGTTCATAGCGAATCAGCTTGGCACACTCCTTAAAGTCTTCAGATATATGCCTCGAATTTACCTTACTTTTTCGAAATATATCTTTGGCAAATTTTTCTAAATTAGGAGAAAGGCTCATTTTTTGGATCAAGTTTTCAATTTTCAGAATTTCCATTTCTGAGATACTCCCATTAGCTTTAGCGACTTTTGCTGCGGAAGAAAAAAAATAAGCGTAGTACATTAATTTTGCTCTTTTTTCTTCGGCAGGTTCTTTACTTCGATGATCAATGAAGTGCCCTATAGCACCCCCAATCAAGGCGGATAAAGGACCCGCGAGCATACCTACTCCCGATCCGACGATTTTGCCCCACCAATTCAAGTTTTCCAGTAGGTTGAAACCTTGGGAGGTTATCGTTGCCGGTACGGGTCAGGGTTAGGCCCGACTGGGTTTCCTGTGTTGGGTATAACCTGTACGCATCGATCGTCCCATAATTCGATCATGTCCATATCTTTGGCATTGGTTACCTCTAACTCTGGAAGACCGTGCTTTTCCAACCATTCTAATATTGGTGGTATTGCTAGGTCAGGGTTTTGTGCTCGTGCGGTAACAATTTTAACCCGGTAACCAAGTTCTAACCAAATCTTTAACCGTTTTACCATATTAGGCACAGGCTTTCCGATATGCTCAAAACCTTTCCACGCTTCAGCTTCAGCTAATGTTCCATCCAAGTCGACTCCTATCCATTGCCTGGATTCGGCTTCTTCGCCATATTGATTCATGTCTGTAAGAGGTAATCCGCGAGCGTGGGGCACCCGTACTTCAAGTTTCTTACTTGAGAATACTTGCTTAAAAAAACGAAACATGAATGATCATTCAACAAGCAGAAACCTTGCATTAAGCACCATCCTGTATCAATCCTTTTTCTTTTAATTTTAAATCTTTTCCATGTCATCCATTGATTATTTTAGCCTGAGCGGTATCCCCTTTGTATTGATTGCCTGGCTTGGAATTTGGTTAATTCGCCCTTTGGCAACTTTTTTTCACGAACTTGGTCATTCACTGGTTGCCTGTTTTCTGACCTCCGGTGAAGTATCGCTTCGAGTCGGTAGACCAGGCGGGAAACTCTTCAGATTGTCTGAGAATTTCACTATTGAGTTATCACCTCGGAACGGTCAAGAGGGCTTAACAACCTTTTCTGTCAAAGGTTTAGGGAAGTACAAAACATTTTTAATTCTAGTGGGTGGGCCTTTTTCGACACTTTTTATTGTTCTGCATTCAGGTTACCTTCTTTTTTATCAGTCTCATGGACTTTGGGTAGAGTTATTTTTGATCAGTTGGTTCTGTTGCCATTCACTAACTTTTCTTCGTGCGGTTATTCCAATGCGATTAAAACCCACAGAATCTTTTCCCAAAGGTCCGCCAAGTGACGGTTTGCAGATCTATATCCAGTGCTTTAGTAAAGAGAAAGAAAGCGGCGGTAGCTGAAATAATTCATTCAGTCTGGTTATCGAAAAGTGTGCGATAAAGATGGCAACTTTTATAAACTTCATCGTGTGAACCGTCGGCAATGATTTTTCCAGCCTCCATTACTAGAATACGGTTTGCCAAGCGAATCGAACTAAAACGATGGGCAATCATAATAGTGGTCTTTCCCTGAATCAGCTTTTTCATGGCTTGCTGTATTTTTTCTTCGCTTTCTGTATCAAGTGCGGATGTGGCCTCATCCAAGAGAAGGATAGGGGAGTTCCGGTAAAAAGCTCGAGCTAGTGCAAGTCGTTGTAATTGCCCTCCTGAAACCCGGCTGCCTTTTTCCCCAATTTTCTGTTTCGTTTTCATATCCATGGAGGATACAAATTCCCAGGCATTTGCTTTTTTAAGAGCCTCTTCAACCGTACCCCATGAATGAATAGATTCCCCAAGTCGAATATTTTCCTCGATTGTATCGTCAAAAAGAAAAGGTTTTTGGGGGACGGACGCAATGGCTTCTCTGAGTTCCACAAGTGAAAGATCTCGAAGGTCCTTGCCATCCAAAAGCACGATTCCTGAGGTTGGGTCGTGCAGGCGGTTCAGCAATCCGGCCAAGGTGGTTTTTCCTGCACCACTTGGTCCCACTATTGCCACTACTTCACCTGGGTTAATCGTTAAATTCATGCAATCAATTGCTGTTGCATGCTTTTTCTTGCCCTCTTCAAGTACTGGGTAATGGAATGATACATTATTAAACTCTAGTTTTCCATTGATCTCTTTTAGTGGGGTGGGGGATTGCGGTTCAGTTATTGTTTCCTCTGCATGAAGCACATCGTGTAATCTTTTAAGCGATGCTAAGCCTTCTTTGATTGTGTTGTGTATAGATCCGAGTTTTTTAACAGGCTCGTAAGACATGTAGAGGGCCACAATTACTGGAACTACCGCATCCAAATGAATAGAAGTGCGGGCGGCCTGGAAAATAGCTACGGAGATTCCGGTAGCGGTTATGATTTCGATTAAAGGCGTCAGGATATGGGAGTATTTGACGACTTTCATTCGGGCAGTTAAAAATTTTTCAGATTGCTCACGAAAGCGCCCAATTTCACGATCTTGTAAATTAAGTGAGCGAATTTCAGCGGGGCCGGAGAGGTTTTCATTTAAAACCGAGGATAAGCCTCCTGCTCTTTGTTGAAGATCGAGGGCTTTTCTCATCAGCAATGAGCCAATTCTTCGAATAGGGAATACACAGAGAGGAATTGCCACTAAGCAAAGAAGAACGAATGCCATGCCTTCGCGCTGGATGGCCATGACGGCCAGTGCTGTGATCGCGCCGATAAAGGTTATGGGTTGACGAATCAAATCATTGCTCACCGAAAGAACGGCAGACTGCAACTGAGCGGTGTCTGCAGTAACGCGGCTGAGCAAATCTCCAGATTTGTGCCGTTGAAAAAAGGCAAGGGGGAGGCGTTGGATTTTGGCAAATACTTGAATCCGTATTTTTTCCAATACCTTCATCCCACAAAAGTTAATTAGATAAGAGTTAAAAAAGCTGCTCACTCCACGAATCAGAAAGACTAAAGGAAACCAGCAGACATAAATGAAAATCTCCCAACTTGTTAACTGGATCGCATTTTCATTGGATGGGAAAATTCTGGGAAATATTTGATCGGTCATGAAGGGAAGTCCAAAACCACTTGAAATTCCATAAATTACTCCAAAAAATAGTGCCCCAGTAAAGGGAACCCAGTAGGGCTTAAGATGTAAAAAATAAGGAAGCAGGCTTGATATCTTTGGGTAATCTGAACGGGCTTGCGTATTTTTTTTCATCAACTCAAATATTACGATACTACCTTAGCTTCTCCCTGAACCTGTCTGCAAGAAAAGCTTGTTCCCGAAGGTAATCGCACGAATGGTTCCGAAGGTTGGTGAACTGCTCTTCCGTCATTCTCCACTGCCAATTTCCACAGGGTTCTCCTGGGGTATTAAGTCGGGCTTCATTTCCTAAAGAAAGCAAGTCTTGAGCAAGCACTACAACCAGTTGAGAAACGCTCCGGTAGGCATGCCTGAGCATGTCCCAACCAGGGGCGGATCCATCGATGTTAAGATAATTTCGAAAGAAGGAACGGGTTTCTTCATTAGTCGAGTCATACCAACCGCAAGAGGTATCATTATCATGAGTACCGGTGTAGAGAACAAGGTCTTTTGATAAGTTGTGCGGGAGGTAAAGGTTTTGTGGGTTTCCATCAAAGGCAAATTGAAGTACCGCCATACCAGGTAACCCAGAAGAAATCCTTAAGTTTCGAACCCCTTTGTTGATGTCACCTAAGTCTTCAGCCAAGAAGGGAAGGAGGGGAAAAGATTTTTTCATTTTTTCCCAAAACTTATACCCAGGCCCTGTTTCCCATTTCCCTCTTTTTGCATCTGTAGATCCCTCTGGGATGGACCAATAATCATGAAACCCTCGAAAGTGATCGATTCTCACAACTTCGAAAAGATCCAGTTGATCTTGAATTCTGTTAACCCACCAATCGTAGCCATTGGTATGCATCTTTTCCCAGTCATATAACGGATTTCCCCATAATTGACCGGATTCATTAAAATAAT
>JGI20157J14317_10003011_pt1 | contig 13837 bp, 10 predicted proteins | sample COG_07_FD_14317 | JGI IMG/M metagenome (IMG submission 14317)
CCCTGATCATGAAGTGTTCTCCCAAGCATGTAGATCGGTGTGCCGCCCCAAATCTTGGCGCGCTGATGAGCGGCATCGGTTGCAATAACCCCTGACAAACCCGAGATATCGAGCACTTGATCCGCGCCCACCACGAGCGGCGCATGACTGTGGCCGGCCCCTGCAACGCGCAACCGTTTTCCGGGCGTTTCTGACAGCTGGGTTACAACGGCGGCAATATCGTCAACACTGCGGGCAAAGTGAATCGCATCAACTTTACTGCGCTGCTTACCGGACCAATTTTGCCAATGCGGCATACCTTTAAACTCCCTTGCTCATTACCAGCAACATCCTTTGCTTTCGCCCTATATTGATACAGGCCTGGCCTTGGATCCAGCCCGAATCGTGAGCCCATAAAAAGATCCTCGGAGCTGTTCAAAAGTTCCTATTGAGGGCTCAAGATCACGACCAAGGATTATGGCCATATCCAGTTCAGCTGCCGCCGACCGCAAAGGACGCTCATAAGGTTATCAACACCGATGCCCTCGCCCACGACGGTTGATGCTGTTCGGGGGCAGACAGACCCTTTCTCTCTGGAAGCAGATTGGGAAAGACATGCCAGGGCCAGTCTAAATCGGATCATTGATTTTCTGCTTTGTCTCGCCACCTTTGATGTATCCCATCCGTTACCGATGATGATTTTCCTCTGAATGTTAAAAAGGGTTTTATGCTTGCTAACCATGCCACCAGACATCATGCCGGCAACGCAGCANAGCCAGGCGATACTAAAGTTCCCTGCATCAAACTCGAAAAGACCAAAGATCGCCGCAGTATTCATCAAAAGGATGGAGAATCATCAGCGATCTATTTAAACAACCTAATGTGAAACCCGAGCCCTGCTGAGCCTTGAGCCGTTTAACCATTTGGACAGGCAGGGCCAGCGCGCTCAAGGGCCACTAAAAGCGGCCCAATGGCCAGGCTTTAATGGGTATTAGACGGCGCAACAAATTAATTTGGTTTTGCTGACCGTCAGACGTTCAACCACCGGAGCCTCTTGGCACATGCAGTCCTCCACTAGAGTCGGAAGAAAAAGCGTCATCCAAAATTTTTTTTGCAGCATCAGGATGTCTTTGACCAAGGGCTATCGCGGTAGAAAAAATTGGGAAGCAGTGTCTTGTCTTCCCATTCGTTATGAAAGACTTTGGTTAAAGATCCACCAGTTGGGGGAACAACCCAACTCCACTTCGCCCAAACATCTCTCTCGTCGTTGGTCTCTTCAGAAACGAACCGAATAAAAGAATCTGATGCTTCGTGATGATCCATGATCGTCACATTCTTCAAATCAAATGAATACAGCACCGCGCGATTGAGCTCCAATTGTGCTCGGTCCCGCCAAAGTGATCTCTCGGTCAATGTGTCGAGACCCATTTTTGTCGCGATCGAACGGGTTAGGTCATAGCGGTCTCGATCGGTGAAGTTGCGAGCACCAATCTCTGTCTCCATATACCAACCGTTAAAAGGCAATGCGCCGTATTTGATGCCGCCTAGGCTCATTTCAACATCAGAGACTGCTGGAAGTGCATACCACTTAAGGTCTAATGCTTCGAACCACAGATATTCGGGATGAATTATTGGTACTTCAAGACAGACCTCTTTAGGAATGTCCTGAAGATAGAGGTCATGTCCTGGCGCCTCAATGGTGAGTGGAAGGATGTCAAACTGCGTTCTGTTCTTAGGAGGCTGCCAACCCTTATCCAGTACAATCGCGGTAAATTCAACGTTGGCAGGATCCCCTAGTATTTCTCCGTCAAGATCGTAGCCAGCATACCGAATCAGTTGATTGTTCCAGATTCTAGGGCCTTTTGCGCCAGGTTTGTCGGGTGCAAATACGGTCATTGTTGGACGAAGGTTGCCACCGTTTGTAGCGCTCCGCATGTGGTCTATCAATGCCGCTGCCATGGCTGTGGGGTGTGTCAGGTCTCTATAGTCCCTTACGTCCAACCCCCGCCAGAATTGTCTACCTACGCATCGTGCGCTGTTTCGCCATGAAAGTTTTGCACCATAAGCGACCTCCTCATAGGTATGGTCGTAGTAGCCTAATGCGCTTATCGAGGCTTTGACTTCTGTCCAACGCGCATCAAACAATNATGGCATCTCGAGCTCAGAATAAACTTGGTGTAAAAATGCCTCCGCTGCTTCGAGCAGAGAAGGGTCTTCATCTGCACTCAAAGGTTTAAAGCTCGNTTCACTTGGTTTTTGGCAAACTGCAACCGGCTCGGCTATTGCGTCAGGTTTGCCGCCAGCCTGATGGAATATTTCTATGAAAATTCTGTCTGCGGTCACGCCTAATTCGAGAAGGTGGCTTTGGGTTTCTCTTAGATAGGATTCTGGCCCGCACAAGAAGATTGCGTCCCAGGAGCCCTCGGCTAGCAAGTCAGAAATAGCCTCTTTGCTTAAACGTCCTTCTGATGAGGTTGTGCGAGTCTGTAAAGAAATGCCTTCATTTTTTGCACAAAGCGCTTTGAGCAGCGGAATAAAAGGCTGTTGATCCTCCTGGTTGATCGACAAGTGAATCCCCACCTTGTGGTAATCGACCGTATCGACAGCACAGCTTCTCGCCATGGAAAGTGCCGGCGTGACACCGATGCCAGCGGCAAGATTGAGGACACGATGCTGAGTGCTTTTATCCCAAAAATAGTTGCCTCTCGGTTCACTGACTCTGATTACGAACTCGTCCAAATTTGAAGAGAAGAAACGCTGTGACATTTGTCCCCGAATTTCTTTTTTGACGATGATTTCGTAGGCGTCGCTGCTGTTATCTGATGTGAGGGTATAGGACCGCTCCACAAAGACGCTGCCAACTAAACATTGTAGGGAAATATGCTGCCCGGGGATGTGAGGCTTTTTTTCGCTAAAAATTGGTTTGAGCCTGACAGTGCGGTAAAGCGGATGAGAATCATCTTCTATGGTGACATTTGCCAGGGACCAAATATCCTCGCCCATTAGAGCGTTCACTTTACCCGCGCAGCCGCCACAAACCCCGCCAGCGCCTGCAGGTAAACCCTCTTCTACGGGGGGTGCATTGATGATGTCTTGCAGCGACAGTTGTAAGCAATTACAAACCACATCTCCCATTGAAATGGCTGGTTCATTGATGTCTAGATACAGTTGACCGCGATCTAGAAAAAGCTCGTGTCGCCAGGGACTAAGATTCTGTTGTTCAATAAGGAATTGCTGCGCTTTAGGCAGATCATCCCAGGAACCTTCAACCTCAATTAGCCGAATTTTATGATTGGCGCAAAGTCCTAATTTAACTTTCAGCGCGGCTTCCTCAAAACTCAGGAAGGTAAGCGCTTGTTCCTCCTTGGCGAATCGAACCAGGTAGGATCCCTCGGTCTGGTCTAAAGTGCCAATGACAAGTTCCCCTGATGGCAGATGAAACGTTGAGTTGAAGCACGTTCGACCGTCTATTTTACGAACACTCTGAGTTGACATGACGCCACCAGACAACTGGTAGATGTTGCTTAAGGCACCCATAAATGCCGTTAAGTCCTGATCTTCCTCGAGGATGGAGGAGAACAGTTTCCGGGGTATCTTGATTAAGGCGCTATCGGTTTCTGTCTTTGCGGTGGCCGAACGTTGGCCGCCGCCGTCCCCGGCGATCTCGCCAAAACTGTAGCCAGATTTGATATGGCCAATCTTCTTAAAACTCTGACCAATTTGTCGAATAATATTGACTTGCCCAGCGACGACAAGAAAGACCTCATCGCCTCTGTCGCCTTGTTCAAAGATAATGGTGTCTGCACTGAGCTCAAGGCGTTCGCATTGATCGAGAATATCTCGACTTCCGATGGCAGCAACAAGCGGCGAGGTGAGGAACCGGTTGGCTTCTTCTTGAAAATTACCGATCCGGTTAATTTCTGAATGCAGATCAAAGTTTTTGCGCATGATAGCGCCAAAGGCAGCGCCTTCAAGTCTGAGAATTTTGCTCGTCTTTAGCGCGACCACGCTGGCGGTTCTGCGGTTTTGATTCCGGGCTAATGCAGATTGCTCACCAAACAATCGGGTGGGCTCAAGCCTTGCCAATACAACGAGATTGCCAATTGGACTTTGTTGGAAAACTTGTAATGCGCCAGACAACAACACAAACGCATCGGTTCCCTCTTCTCCTTCTTGTATTAACGTCGATTCATTTTCGAGTTCGATAAGCGTTGCTGCTTGGCTGAGCGCTAGGATCTCTTGATCGGCGAGACTTTCAAACTGGGGGACTTGTCGTAGATAGGCCGTTTTTTCTGCGTTTTCCATTTCTGTATTTCTCCTGCAGTTCTAATAATGGACTAAGTGCGCTTTCTGATGCCAATGGATAGGTAGATGGTCAAAAGTGGTGGACGAAGTTGAACGGTGCCCCAAGGGCATCAGAGCATATTAACGAAAAAAGCGAACGCCTCAAATGATGTACAGACAGGCGCAAACCACCGATACATTGATCATAGAGACCCCTCCGGCCATCGACGAATCGAAGGTAATTGCTATAAATAGTAGAACGGCAGCCATAATGACTGGTGGGGGTTTTTCCGTCTTTCGTGCAGATGGCGCCGGTCTGCGACCAATGCAGCGCTGTAAGATGTCGTATTCGATGAGTTCCCTATGAATTGCAAACGCCACAAAAAAAACAGCGTTATTTCAGTGATCCGATGAGATCAGCACCCCTGCTGAATTTCGGAATGGCGGTTGCGCAACGCTGGATCGGCTCAAGTTTTTAGGGCGCGCTGGCGGCATTAATAGACCAATCAATGCCGCACGAGTTTAAAATGCGTTGGGTCAAAAAAGTCTGGAGGCAATAAAAGCCTGGGGTTAGAAGCCGCTTGGTTTAAAGCCACTTTAATAAAAGCTGCTTTATTAAAAGCTTAGGTTGCGTTACAAGAACCCATTGAGATGATTGACAACCGCCTTGTTGTGGCGCGCCAGCAATGCTGACTCGCTCAATCCCCGAAGTTAAGCGCGACAGGGGCCTGATCTCTGTTTTAAAAATAGTGCAACCTGTGAGGCAACTGAATTGATGATGCGTTTACTGATGACTTGGCTGGTTGGGCTCAAACTATGCTTTAGCCTCGCCGTATCGATGGCCAATGGGCCCACCAACTTGCTGCTGATTATGGTGGATGATTTGGGCTACGGTGACCTTGGCAGTTTTGGTCATCCCATCATCCAATCACCCAATCTTGATCGTTTGGCAGCAACCGGGGTTCGATTCACAGAATACTATTCGTCATCTGCACTGTGCTCGCCGTCACGTGCTGCGCTACTGACGGGTCGCCATCCTTACCGGAGTGGGATCCGTAGCTGGATTCCAGAGCACAGCGGCGTCTATCTTCGAGAGCATGAAATTACCCTTGCAGAACTGCTTCAAGATAAAGGCTATCAAACCGCACTGATTGGTAAATGGCATCTCAATAGCGATCTAGGCGCAGTGGACGAACCGCAACCGAATGACCAGGGATTTGACTATTTTTATGGTCACAATGCATTTCAAACGCCAACCAATCGAAACCCCAATAATCTGTTTCGAGATCGCATAAAACTACCGGTCCAACCGGGTTACACGGCCGATTTATATGCAAGAGAGAGCATTAATTGGCTCCGGGATCGACGGGTTGATCGCCCTTTTTTTCTGATGCTGAGCATGGCTGAACCTCATACGCCGATCGAAAACCCGCCAGAGGTCAATGCGATCTACGCGTCGCATACCCAAGGAGACGTCATCCCGATCCCGTCTGGTTTGGCCAAACCACCCAAGTCATTACTGACCCCCCGAGGCCCCGGCGAATACTTCGCCAATGTGACCTATATGGACCAAGGTATTGGGGCCGTGTTGGATTATCTACAGACCGCCGGCTTGAGAACCTCCACGCTCATTGTCTTTGTCAGTGACAATGGGCCGGTAACCGACGACTGGATCAACTGGTATGAGGTCAATGCCTATGGATCAACGGCGGGATACCGTGGCCGTAAGCATTTTTTATATGAAGGCGGCATCAAGGTTCCTGCCATCATGAGCCTACCCGGAATAATTCCAGAGAATATTGTGTCAGATGTGATGTTTACAGGTACGGATTGGCTTGCGACCCTTGGGACGCTGCTGGATTTTAAAGTGCCCGAGGATCGACCCATTGACAGCGTAGACGTCTCTGCGGCCGTATTGAATGAGGCGCCTGTTCTGCTCCGGGCTTTTCATTGGGCGCTACCTACTCCCAATCAACACGACTATGTCATCCGACAAGGCGCTGCGAAGCTAATGCTGGATGCAGATCACAAACCAATCGCCTTTTTTGACCTTGAGACAGACTCCTTGGAGATGTTCAACCTCATCTCGACTCGCGGAGCTGAGGTAAAGACGCTTACCCGAGAGCATGTTCGATACTTTGAGGCGGTCATGGCGGATCCACTTCGGCCGGCGCTGGGCCGTGATCAATCTGGGCATGAATGAGCCTAGTCAACGGTTTAGCAGATTTAAATGACAGTGAAATCCAGTTGTGTTTAGGGCTGTGTAACACGTCAAACAATGCCTCTCATCGGCTGGTGGTCCGGCTAAGGTCAACACGATTAGAGAATAATTTCACTGAAGCAATAGGCGCTGTAGGTGTGCAAGTTTCTAGCAATCCGACGGCCTGACTGAGTGCATGGCCCAGCCGGATGCCTTTCACCGAGGGTGTCCTTGGATTATCTTTTAGCTGACTCCTTTTAAGTTCCGTGTCCTATACGATACCCTGCTGACGGGTGAGGCCGACGACCCTTTGAGGGCAGGTAGCCGGCGCTGGCGATAGCCGTGCGCGTTTCGGCAAAGATTATCAGGCCCTACAGCAAGGTCAGAGGCGGCAATCAATGACGGCAGGTGATTCAGAAGGTAGTGTTGATGCCCTTGACGGTGGCATTGCAGCAACGTTTTTCAAGTATTTGGTGCCTTCGCTCATTGGCTTGATTGCCATGACCTCTGCCTCGTTGGTGGATGGGATCTTCATCGGAAACTATGTCGGCGTTACAGCGCTCGCTGCCGTAAATCTGATCATCCCCATCACAGCTTTGGTGTTTGGCATTGCGATGATGCTGTCGATTGGCGGGTCGGTTCGTGCCGGTAAGTACCTCGGTGAGAACAACGTTACTGCAGCGTCAGCCATTTTTAGCAAAACGCTTCTCAGCGTTGCCGCTTATGGCCTGGTCATCATCACCCTGGGTCTTGTTTTGGAGCAGCAGCTCTTCGCTGGGCTCGGCGCCACTGAGGCACTGTTCCCCGTTATGAGCGAATACTACAGAGTCATCATGCCTTTTCTGTTTGCACAACTGATCGTCATTGTGTTGTATTTTTTTATTCGTCTCGACGGGCTGCCAAATTTAGCCGCCGCCGCGTTAACGATTGCTGCAGTTGTCAACATTGTCTTGGATTACCTGTTCATTGTTGTTTATGGCTGGGGTCTGGCGGGTGCTGCCTTTGCGACGGGACTATCTCAGGCGATACCAATGATGGTGCTGATGGCTTATTTTTTATGGCCTGATAGGCGGCTCTTTTTCAACCTTCGTCAAAATAACTGGCGGGAAGTCTTTCAAGCGGCTTACAACGGGCTGTCTGAATTTATCAATGAGGTGTCTGGGGGCATCATTGTCTTCATCTTTAATTGGATGCTAATTGAACGGGCAGGGGTTAACGGTGTGGCCGCAATTACGGTGGTGAACTACCTGCTGTTGCTTGGGTTTATGGTCTTCTTCTCGATCTCAGATACCATCGCGGTGATGGTTTCCCAAAACTTCGGTGCACGCAATGTCGACCGTATCGGATCCTTCCTCACATTGTCTGGCGTGGTGGTGGTCATCCTTAGCCTGCTGTTTATTGCGCTGCTGCTGACCATGAGCGAGCCAATGATTCTGGTTTTTACCGATGGGCAGAGCAATACAGAAATGGTGTCTCTGGCTAAAGAGTTTGTCACTTACATCTGGCCAGTGTTTTTGTTTGCAGGATTCAATATGTTGATTTCAGGTTATCTGACGGCGATTCATCGACCCTTTGAATCGGGGCTGATTGCACTGTTTCGGAGTTTGGTATTGCCGGCTGGATTCTTGCTTGCGTTTTACTTTTTGTTGTCCGATTTTCTATTTGTGGCCGCCCTACCGGTTGCCGAGGGTGTTGCCTTCTTGCTGGCGCTAATCTTTTTTCTTCGTGACCGGCCTAGTAAGATCTTCCGTTTTCGGCCGGGCACAAAGCGCTGACGTTACCGACAGGTCTAGTGAGAGCTGAGCAATGCGAAGGCGACGACCTGGCAAGCAGGCTGTTCGCTGCATGCTAGCATTGCCTGTAAATATCATCAGCGCAAGAAGCTTAAGCGGTTGTGTCGATTATTCATTCGACCTGCCATTTGGGCGTAATGTTGCTGCCTCCGGAACTGTCACTGGCGAACAGGTAGGGTCGTCATTGCTTTGAAGTCGCCCCACAACGATGGCGCCACTCATGTCGCACTCAGCCCAATAGAATCCCGGGGACGACTGGCGGCGTTAGAGCTCAAACCGCGCGTCAACTTGATCCGGGTTGATGGCGCTTTTTCGTGGGGCGGTCATCTGCCAAACCGTAAACTGCGTGAATAGGTCCCGCTACAAAACCGTGCAGAAAAACAAGAGCGTCTGCAAACCAAGGGCTATTAGAGACTGGACCGCGTTCGGAGGGGCGCAATGGCTCAAGCGCGTGTTTGCCATTGATCCGAACGCCGTCCGGTCCGATCATCAGTAAAGCATCGAACCGATCGATTTAAGATGCTGAGGTCATCCAGAAGATAGTGAAGCAGCTGGGCTGGATCAGGTCAGTTGTCCTCGAAACCGCTCACCGCGGTCAAATCTGACGGATCAACAACCGAAACCATTCTGAATTCCAGCGCACTGATTACGCTTGGGTAACGATCGCATTTGGCCAGCGCCTGGATCCCTATCCCATAACAAAGCGCTCGGGGCTGTTCACAAGTCTTTGCTGGCGACTCAAGATCGCGAGCAACGATTATGGCCAAATCCTGCAGACCTTCCACCGCAGGGAAAGGCCGTTTAAATGTTTACCAAAATCAATGCCCTCACTTNCGAAGTTTGATACTGTCGGAGACAGCAAATCTGCGCGCGTTCCACATCTGGCATGCACCAAAGCTCNGCGAATCTGACCCTGNCCGCAGANCTAAAAAGTAAAAGGAGAAACAATGGCCGCTTTAGAGACAAAAGTTGACCGCCGATCGGAGCAGTTTCAAAAAAACAGCCAAGACATGATGGCAATGCTTGCCCAACTTGAAGACCTTCATGCGGAGGTCGAAGCCGGTGGGGGCGCCGAGGCAATGAATCGCTTGAGTTCCCGTAACAAGCAACCCGTGCGCGAGCGAATCGCGTTGGTCCTGGACGAAGATGCCCCCTTCCTAGAAATCAGTCCGCTTGCCGGTTGGCGTTCCAACGTTTCGGTCGGCTCTGGCTTCATCGTAGGCATCGGCGTGGTCTCTGGCATAGAGTGTCTAATCCTAGGTCATGATCCATCCGTTCGGGCCGGCGCGTTCAACGACTTTAATCAGAAAAAATTAATGCGGGGACTCGAAATTGCACGGGAAAATCGTCTGCCCTACATTCAACTGGTTGAATCTGCGGGGGCGGACTTAAGGGGTGATTCGGGCGAGGACCCTGAGGCGGCCATCCGGCGCGGTATCGATCACTTTGCAGAATCGGGTCGATTGTTTTACGAAATCAGTGAACTATCGAAACTCCGAATACCCACCATCTCAGTCGTCTTTGGCGCATCAACCGCGGGCGGCGCCTACCAACCTGGCATGAGCGACTACAATATCCTCATCAAAAAACAATCAAAGGTTTTCCTCGGCGGGCCACCCCTGGTTAAGATGGCGACCGGCGAAGATGCCGATGAAGAGAGTCTCGGCGGCGCCGACATGCACACGACGATCTCCGGTCTTGGCGACTATTTGGCCGATGATGAGCACGACGGCATTCGAATCTGCCGAGAGGTTGTGGCGCACCTCAACTGGCAGAAGTTAGGCCCGAACCCTGCGCCGGACGCGCCGCCGCCTATCCAGGATCCAGAAGATTTGCTCGGTTTAGTGTCGAAGGATCTCAAAACCCCTTTCGATATCCGAGAAGTCATCAACCGGATCACCGATGGCTCAGAATTCGAAGAGTTCAAACCGTTGTATGGACCCACCCTCGTTTGTGGCTGGAGCAGAATTCACGGCTATCCGGTTGGCATCTTAGGGAACAACGGCGCTTTGTTTTCGGAATCCGCCGAAAAGGCCGCGCAGTTTATTCAACTGTGTAACCAGATCCATACGCCTCTTGTCTTTCTGCACAACATTACCGGCTATATTGTCGGCACGGAATTCGAACAGGGGGGGATTACCAAGAACGGCTCGAAAATGATCAACGCCGTCTCAAATTCAACGGTGCCTCACATCAGCATTATCGTCGGCGCGTCCTACGGCGCCGGGAACTACGGCATGAGTGGTCGCGCCTTTGGCACGCGGTTCACCTTTATTTGGCCTAGCGCCAAGATCGCCGTAATGGGGCCTAAGCAAATGGCGGGTGTCATGAGCATCATTGGTCGCGCCTCTTCGGAACGACGTGGGATTGCGTTCGATGAAGAAGCGGACGCCGCCCGCGCCGAAGTCGCGGAATACTGGGCGGAAGAACGCTCAAAAGGGCTCTACGCGACCTCCCGGGTGACGGACGACGGCATGATTGATCCACGCGACACCCGAGATGTGATCGGCATCACCCTATCGACCTGCCATAACAATACGATCCACGGCACTAAGGAGTTCGGCACATGGCGAATGTAACCCCAATACGAAAAATTCTGATCGCGAATCGGGGTGAAATTGCCCGCCGCATTATTCGAACGGCGAAGGATATGGGCATTGCAACCGTTGCGATCTATTCTGAAACGGACGCCTTTGCCCCGTTTGTGCTGGAGGCCGACACCGCCATCGCCTTAACAGGGACCACCCCAGCTGAAACCTACCTCGACACCGAGCAGGTCCTCGAAGCCTGCCGAGTGAGCGGCGCTGACGCCCTGCACCCAGGCTATGGCTTTCTCTCCGAAAATACGGGCTTCGCCCAAGCCGTTCAATCCGCCGGCATGATTTTTATCGGGCCATCAACCACTGCCATCGATCAGATGGGCGACAAACTCTCGGCAAAAGCACTCATGCAAGCAGCCGGTGTGCCAACCCTGCCGGCGATTGCCCTGACGGGCACTGAAGACTTAGCGGCTGCTGGCGAACGCATTGGTTATCCTGTGCTGGTTAAAGCATCTGCCGGCGGCGGTGGGCGCGGAATGCGCGTGGTTGAAACGCCAGAGGCCCTTGAAGCGGCAGTCGCCTCCGCACAACGCGAGGCTGGCTCTGCGTTCGGCGATGATACCGTTTTCTTGGAACGATGGCTGAGCACCTCTCGGCACGTTGAAATCCAGGTTCTTGGCGACCAATTAGGCCACGTTGTACATTGCTTTGAGCGAGAATGTTCCATTCAAAGACGTCATCAAAAAATAATCGAGGAAGCCCCCTCCCCAGCGGTAACAGAAGCCATTCGGGCAGCCATGGGCGATGCCGCGGTTGCCGCCGCGAAAGCCATTGGTTATTACTCTGCCGGCACAGTTGAATTCTTACTCTCGGGTGACGAGTTTTTCTTTCTGGAGGTCAATACGCGGCTACAAGTGGAACATCCCATCACTGAGGAAATCACGGGCCTGGATCTTGTCCGGGAACAAATCCGAGTTGCTGAGGGCCATGCCCTTGAATTCGAGCAGAAGGATCTCCGAATTTCTGGCCATGCGATCGAAGCCAGAATTTACGCTGAGAATCCTACCCGAGACTTTCTCCCGGCTCCGGGCACCATCAAAGCTTGGCAACCCTCAACCGTTGCCAAAGCGCGATTTGATTCAGGCATTGAAACGGGCAGCATTATTGGAACGCAATTTGACCCGATGATCGCGAAAGTCATTGTTCACGCCAAAACGCGCGCCGAAGCGATATCCCGTCTAGCCCGGGTATTGGAAACGACCCGCATTCAGGGGTTAACCACCAATCGAGATTTTTTGGTCGCAACCCTTAGAACCCAAGCCTTTCTAGACGGTGACACCACAACGGACTTCATTGAGCGCATAAATCCCGCACGGGAGACCATCGTTGCCAACGAGCATTTACATCACGCAGCCATTGCCGCAGCCATCGAATTACGTGGTCAACGCCAGCGGCAGGCAAAGGTTCTAAAAGGCATTCCCAGAGGCTGGCGCAATTCGCACCTGCCGCCACAACGGGTTTCGTTCAAGTACCAAGGCGTTGAGCTCGATCTNGAATACCGGACTGAGCGNGATCAAACCTTGCGTTTCAGCATTAATGGTGAGCCCTGCCNCTGCCAGGTATATCAAGCTGGCGAGGGGGTCGTTGATTGCCGCATTGGCGCCCAGAGATTGCGCTTTCAGGTCAATGCGAGCGACGACGAGTTACTGGTCCATGGTCCAAATGGCGACATTACCCTAGAGCGAAAGCCACGATTTCCAAGAAAAGATACCGACGGTCTCAGCGGCGGCCTCACCGCACCCATGCCTGGCAAAGTCTTGGCGGTCAAGACGGCGGACAATGCAAAGGTTTCAAAAGGCGACACCCTACTCATTTTAGAAGCCATGAAAATGGAACATCAAATCCTCGCGCCACGCGATGGCGAGATTGCCAGTGTCAAAGTCATCGAAGGCGACCAAGTCGCCAATGGGGAACTGCTGATTGAAATGAAGGACCCTGATGCGACAGGAGACGCGTCATGAACCCTCAAACTGCAACCCGTCTCGAGACGCGGCAAGGTGCGGCTTGGATCACCCTGAACCGACCCGAGAACCGCAATGCGCTGTCTGCGGCATTGGTCAATGAGTTATATCACCACCTCCAAGCTGCGAATGCCGATGATGCTGTGCGCTGCATTGTATCACCGGATCAGGCACGGCATTTTGCGCCGGCGCCGACCTGAAAAGCCCACCAGGGGCCACCATTTCTGGTGAGGCGTCTGTGCCCTATGCGGACGTTCTCATTGCGATTCAAGAGAGTCCGAAACCGGTGATCGCAGCCGTAAACGGCGCCGCCTTTGCAGGCGGCCTTGGCCTCATCGGGGCGGCGGACATTGTTGTTGTCGTCGATGACATTCAATGCAGTTTTTCCGAGGTCCGAATCGGGGTCATTCCCGCTGTGATCAGCGTGGTTTGTCTCCCAAAATTGGGGCCCCATCATGGCATGAAACTGTTTTTAACGGGCGAACGCTTTAGCGGACGTGATGCGGTATCCATGGGTCTTGCGCATCGCGCCGTGCCCAAAGAAGATCTGGTTAAAGCCGTCGAGGAAGAAGTCGGGATGATTAACCTGGGCGGTCCTATAGCGTCAAAGAATGTAAGCGTTTGGTTCGGGCGGTTACCGCCTGGGATCGAGATGAAGCCTTTGCACAAACCCAACGCTGGAGCGTCAGCATGTTCCAATCTGATGAAGGCGCCGAGGGCATGGCCGCCTTTCGAGAAAAACGCAGCCCCAACTGGATCAAACAACCTTAACCTGAGACCGCCACCCAGATCACAGCACAGCATCGGAGCATCCTATGAGCGACATCATCAGAATTGGTAACTGCAGCGGCTTTTATGGCGATCGGTTAAAAGCAGCTATTGAGATGGTTGAAGGGGGTCCAATTGATGTCTTGACCGGCGATTATTTAGCCGAGCTGACCATGAAGATTCTGTACGATCAACGCGAGCAACGGGGCGCGCACCTGGGGTACGTCGGCACCTTTTTGAAACAGTTTGAAG
>JGI20157J14317_10003019_pt1 | contig 13814 bp, 10 predicted proteins | sample COG_07_FD_14317 | JGI IMG/M metagenome (IMG submission 14317)
GAGGCCAACTTCGTGCCGACATGCGCCTGCGCCATGCCACTACTGCCGAGGTTCTCTACAATCGGTTGAAATACGCTCGGTGGCGTCGAAATATAGAACAGACGCTGCACATCCCGGCCAAGCTCAGCCTCGATCTTATCAATCTTTTTAGCAAGCGAAGCAAAGGCTTCTCCATCATCGTATCCACCCACATGATACGTCATTTTTTGGCGTACACGCTCCCATATTTCTTTGTTAAGAGGACGACGTGAATGCTCATCGATCGCCTCATCCATAATCTCACGAAACTGATCTGCCTCGATCAGCTTACGTCCGAAACCAATTAGGTGAAACTGCCCAGGCAGCAAATTATCCACCCCAAGATTGAAAATAGCAGGCACTAACTTACGCGCTGTCAAGTCGCCGGAGGCACCAAAAATAACCACCACCGTCGGCGGTGCGCCTCGATGCTTGCTCAAGCCTTTTAGAAAAGGGTGTCTAGATTCGTCTGTTTCGTTCGTCATGACTGTTGGCGTTGGACTGAAAAATGTTTATGAAAAAGAGGCACATTTGGGTAATGTTGCAACATTCCACTCCCACCTTTGCAAATTGAGACGTCTATAATGTCAAAGCGGAAGTGCTTTGGTGGTTTTTTCAACTGCTTCAAATAGTTACCACAACCGCGCCGCAAAACATCTTTTTTGTGACGATCCACGGAATAAAAACCCGAAACTAGTGCCGATTCCGCGCGCGCGCGCACTTCAACAAAGACCAAAACCTCGCCATCCTGACAGATCAGGTCGATTTCATCTCGCTTATAGCGCCAGTTGCGAGCTATTTCGCGATAACCAAGCACACGTCGACAATGATCCGCCGCGAGGTCTTCGCCAAAGGTGCCCCGCTGCGCCCGCGTGCTCTCCTCAGGCAAACGACGCTCCCGGATGCCCCAACGACACGCACGGATACGATGAAAAATATTCACTCACAAACTGTTATCGATTTGAGCATGGTTAGCAAGAAATCAGACAGAAATAGCACCGCCCTGCTTTTTAGCTTTCCAGGTTTTCAGTATATACGCTTTGTAAGAGGACAGTCATGAGCATCAAAAAACATATTGTGGTCGGCGCGGGCCTCGCGGGTTGCCTACTCGCATGGCGATTGGAGCAAGCCGGGCAACACGTGACGCTCATCGGCAGCACCGTACTGCCCAATGCCTCGCAAGTCGCGGGCGGCATCATCAATCCCGTCACCGGTCGCTGGATGACCAAGAGTTGGGGCTTCGATATGCTGATTTCACATGCTGCTGCCACTTACCGTGAACTGGAGCAACAGTTCGAGGTCGAACTATACCACCCAATTCCCCTCGTCCGCTATTGCCAAAATAGTTCCGACGTTAAGCGATTAGGCAGGCGTATGCGCAACCCGCGCTATGCAAATGTACTTGGCGACCCTATCGACAAGGGCGACGGACCCGATTCATTTGAAGATACACACGGCAGCTTTCAGATCAAACAAGCCGCCTACGTTCGGTTGCCGCTTCTGCTGCAAACTTTGCGTGAGCATTTCGCCCAAGCAGGCATCTTCCGCGACGAGACCTTCAGCCACGCCAACTTAACTCGACAGGACTCGCAATGGAGCTACCACGACCTCGAAGCGGATCATGTTATCTTTAGCGAAGGCGTCGGCATGCAGGACAATCCATGGTTCAACTGGTTACCGCTCACCCCCGCTAAAGGCGAGACCTTGATACTCGAGTGCCCGACACTCAATCTGCCGCGCGCGATCTACCACCATCGCAAGTGGCTACTACCCTACGGCGATCATACCTTTCGCCTCGGCGCGACTTTTGACAGCAACGACGCGACCCCCGAGCCAACTGCAGCCGGCGCGCGCGAACTGCTCGATGCCGCGCGATCCTTTATCGCCCCACAACACGCGCTCACGGTTAAACAGCACCATGCCGGTCTGCGCCCCTCCACCAAAGATATCCGCCCCTTCATAGGCAACCATCCCACCGAAGCCGGACTGCACATTTTCAATGGGCTCGGCTCCAAGGGCGCCTCACTCGCCCCCGAATTGATCCGCCAATTCTTAGCACACCTACTCAGCGGCCAACCACTCGATCCCGAAATCGACATTGCGCGCTTCGTCGAAACAGTCGCTAACCCGCCCCAGACCGATGCAAATCACTGACATTGTCCACGATTACTTGGGCGCACACCTCAAGCCAGGCGACCACGCGCTCGATGCCACTGCTGGCAACGGCTACGACAGCACAGTGATGGCTACACTAGTCGGCCCCGAAGGCCATGTCATCGCCATCGACATTCAGGTCTCTGCGATCGACGCCACACGCACACGGCTTGCAGCGGCCGGCTGCCTCGCTCAAGTCGAGCTGCTCGTTGCTGACCATGCGCAAGCGCTTAACTCGCTATGCTCAAACTACGCGCAGACAATGAGTGCGATCACATTTAACCTCGGCTACCTCCCGGGCAGCGACAAAAGCATTCAGACGGAGCCCAAATCGACTCTCGGCGGATTGCGCGCTGCCAGCGAACTGCTCAAACCAGGTGGTCTGCTACTCGTCACCGCTTATCGAGGCCACGACGGCGGCCAGACTGAAGCCAATCAAGTCGCGGACTGGATGCAGACAGTCCAAGAGCGGGGCTGGACAGTGGAAAGCCACGAGCCCATCGTCACCGGCAAACGTGTGCCACCAATCCTCTGGGTTGCCCGCAAGATTTAACCGCCCGATTCGACTACTTCGCGATTAAACCGAAGTCCGCGCGGTGAAGCTCTAAAAAGTCTCCCTCGTATTGCCGCGAAATAAAGAAACGTACCCGCATCGAAGTCGCTTGCTCTGGTGCGCGGATTGGTAACACAACACGTCGCACTCCATCCGAACTTCCCGTCGGACAGCGGAACAGTGTCTCTCGCTGTAGAGCCTCGCCATTCTGGTCCTTCCATGACAGCCTCACCTGCGTACGATTATCCGGACTAATCTGATAGCCTATGTTGGCATCCAACAGGTAGCGCTGCCCCGAAACCACGGCAACATCTCGAAAGATTGAGAACACATCCGCACCCGTAACGCGGATACCCTGATTCGCACTGACGGGCCCGACCGCTAAATGCTCGGCAGGACGAAAATCAAGATTCCACCCAGACACATTTGGTAAATCTGGGCCGAGGAAGTTCCTTGCCTTCAGCGCGGTCGCCTCGTGCAGCAAATCGACATTAGCCAGTATAGACTGAAACGCTCCGACATCCGCCCCCCATTGCTGCGCAACCTCAGCGACAGCGGCATACTCCAGATAATCGCTTGCCGAGAGCTCAACTCCAGCCTGCGCCATCGCAGCCAAAGCAAAGGCAACTGGATCGAACTTTGCAGATTTCGTAAACGACTTGAGTCGAGCATGGATTGGATCTTCCAGTAACTGCTCGCTAAATGTATCAAAGGCCGCGCGCGCAGCAATAAAATCGCTCAGTTGCTTGGGTAACGCACTCGGCATCCCCTCATTCCGCTCCGACAACACATCCAAACCATTCGCAACCAAACGAGCGCGGCTCGCATGATACTGCGCAAATAACTCCGTCAAGCGAAACGCCTCTGACACCACCTCGATACGTGCCAAGCGACGCGGATCGTCGGCGAGAAGCGCCTTGCCCGACTCGATCAACTCGCGCAACTCACCGAGACGAGCCGCATCAAATAGCTCGATGCCAAATTCGTCTTGGTAAAACTTGATCCATTCCGCCTTGCCCTCATTCGCATTGCGATGCGCCTCAGCCTGCTCGTAGAAAGCCCGCATTGGCACTGCAGCCGCACCGAAAAAATGCGTATAATATTCATCTATCAGCAAGGCGGCATCTTGATCGGGATTCCACAGTAACTCGGCTGCCAACCACGCCTTACACCCATCCAAGCCCCACGACGAAGGCAATTGAGAGAAAAAGACGGAGACCCTGTTGGCATTCATATATCTCAGACTCTCTGCAATCCACTGATTGAATTGGCGAGGATACACATACGGTGCGCCGAAGTAATAATCCCAAGTCGCAAGCCTTTCCGCACCCGAATCTGCCCAACGCTGAATCAAGGCCTTATCCTGCGCCCGATAATCTGGGTCATGCCACTGCGCTCGATCCGAGGTCAGCACCGGCATCACTCTGGGATGAAGCGGGAACGACGGTGACTGCTCCGTCCAGTAATAAGCCAAAGCCGTCAAATAGCGCGGTTCCCCCGCAGGTGTCGTCCATGCCCCGCCCTGTTCAAATACCTGCTCCGCGACTTGATTCATAAAACCAAACACCAAATCGGTGTAATTCGGTCGACCGCGGAAATACTCGACAGGCTCAATCACCCGGCGCGTCGCCTCAGAGTCGTCGAATAATGTATTATCATTGATCGACAGTGAAAAACTCCGCGCTTCGGGATTCTTCNNAAATGCCGCCAATGCCGCTTTAGCCGCGACTTCAACCGCGCGCGGTTCGGTAAAGTCAGGCTGTGGATCATAGCCGGCGTTTCCCTTCGGCTTGCGGCGACGGCCATACACTTCAGAGAAGACCCCCGGCTCAGCCTCATAGAGCGCCGGAGTAAACACCTGCGCCAACGCATGATTAAACTGAAAATGCCTCACGAACCGATTGCGTCGGCCAAACTCGCCATTCATCGGATAGAAGCTGCGCATCACATACGCAGGCTCTTCGTGCCAGCGACCTTCGGGGAACTTGTCAGGCGGCGAGCCGATCAACTCCAGCCCCAAATCCCCAGCCCAATACCAGCGGGCGCCAAGCAGCTGTTGGCACAGAGCATACACCCCATTCAACACCCCGCCCTCGCCATCACCCGCGACAAACACCCGAGTGCCTTGGCGGTGAATCATAAATGCATCATTCTGCAACTGGCTGCGNATCCCGCCAGAATCACCCAGATAAATCGCATACTTAGGACGATTCGAGCCTGCGGTCTGTACCTCCAATGCCACTCCCGTGCGCCTCTCAAATACGTGGCGAAAGTCTTCCACTGCCGCCGACAACCCAGCTCCAGTCTCAGCAGGCACGACCAGTGTGCGCAGCGACTTCAATGACAAGCGACTCGATCCGGGCAAATAATCGACCCGCCATATGCCTGGCCGACTCGACTGTGCCGAAAGCGTCGCCACCACAGCGAGCAGACAAAGTGATAAGAATAAGTTATGTAGACGCATTGTATAAAATTAAGCCTCCTCAGCACGAGAACCACAGCTCACGCAGCAAACAAAACTGCCATCAGGCTCAGAAGGCAAAAAAGAACCGTGCAGAAAGGCCGAATTTTATTGAGTGACTTTATGGTAATACGCTCAGGCACTCGTTTCGCAAAAAATGCTGATAAAAAAGTAAACTGCCCCCACCACCAACCAACACCGAGCAACGCACCAAGCATAACAGATGGCACGACCTGCCAACTCGGTGGATGATTCACATACACCCCCGTCGCCAGCAGCACCGCCATTGCCATCGGCAGGCGCATCGGCATCGCCAAGGAGCGATTAAAGGAAGTACGAAACAACACCCGCGCGGTAGGCAATTCCCCCGTATCATCTAACACCGCGACGCGACGCGTGCGAAAAAACTTAATCGCCATGTAGCCTAATACAAATACGGCAAACAAATGCATTCCAAAGCGTACAAAAGAGAGGTGCTTCGACATCATCATTAAGCCTGGAATAGCAACAGACAGCCAAGCCATCTGCGACAAAGCAAACGCCAGTCCCACAGCGAACACCTGACGCTTCGTACCAACGACACCGACCTTGGCCAACCAAACCGTCCCTGGAAACAGGGCGAGTGATAAAATGATTCCGGCTGTAATTCCCTCAATCATAATAAATTATCAAAGATGTGACGAGCTTAGGGCCAAGCTGCCCTAGACCAGATCGAAACGCTCAATGCCCTTGCGCACATCGGATAAGAATGCCGCTGCGCCGACGCCGTTGATCCATCGATGGTCAAAGGTCAGGACTAGTGAGGCGACCTCGATTGTAGCTCCATCTTTTGACTGCGGATCGGGCAACGTATAAGGCGCGCCGATAAAAATTGTCGCAACCGAGGGTGGCACTACAACCGGGATCGCCGAACGAACATCGTAAGCGCCCATGCTTGAAATCGAAAGGGACACGCGATTCTTCGAATCGACCTCACCATGACGCGTACGACGTAGTGAATCATTGAATACATCTGAGAACTCCGCCCACTCCATGGCGTTGACTTGCTTAACGACTGCAGTCTCCAACGCATCCTCAGGAAGTGCCACTGCCATGCCTAGGTCAAAACGATCTGGATCATAGACCAGTTCTTCACCACGGATGACTGACGCGAAGCGTTCATGCTTACGCATTGCCTGGGCGACTGCCCATGCCGTCATGGTCGCTGTCGAAAGAGTACCTCCGCTGGTTTTCTTACTACGTAAACGTGCATCGCGAACCTTCTCCCAGCGACAATTCATCTCAATCGTCGCAGGAATGATTCCCTGCAAAGACTTGATCACTTCGAGCGAAAGACCCGCAGTTTTCTCTAGCGTATCATAAGCCACAGGCTCAGATGCCGCGAGCGCTCGTTTCGTGGTAGCAGCCTCAGCGACTGCGCCCGACAGAGTCAGTGCGACTAGCTCCTGACCCACTGCCACTTGATCATCTTCGGCGATTTGCCACTCGCCAAGAACGCCATCCTCATCGCATTCAATCGGGAAGACCGCCTTATCGGTTTCCACCTCGCAAAGCGGATCATCGGCCTTCACCTGATCCCCCGCATGTCTCAATATCGAAACGACACGTGCCACTCGTATGCCTTCACCGAGTATCGGGACGGTGATCATTTTAGTCGCGCTCAGAGGATGGTTGGAATCAGCAATCATAGAGTCTTCAATAGGTGTTGGTGCCGATGACGCGTCGAGTTTCAGCGAGGCTTCAAGCGTGGTTGAGAGCAAACGTTCTAGCGCTGCAGCGATGCGCGCTTGGTCTGGCAGTGCCGCGTACTCATAAATGGGGTTAAAGCCGACATGCACGTCGTCTTTGGAGACGATGACCGGGGGCGTTTTTAAGCGCTGCAAGAGTGTGTGATCACTGCACATCTCTGCGACGATCATTTGACCGACGCTGGCGCTGATGTTATCTTCCTGCACGATCAACAGTCGCCCAGTCTTACGGAGCGATATCGCCACCGCTTCTTTATCCCAAGGTGCAATCGAGCGTAGATCAATGAGTTCAATATCCAGATTCGAGTCCATCGACTCCAGGGTCTGTTCGACGAGCTCAACGCAATTCCCCCAAGTCACTAATGTCAGCAGGCTACCGGATCGTACTAGCCGCGCCTGCCCGAGCGGAATCGCCTCGACCGCAGTCGGCGCAGGCAGTTCAGCCCACATGAGATGCTTGGGCAGGAGAATAATAGTGGGGTCTCCGCCGTGCAGCGCAGTCCAGAATAAGCCAGCCGCATCGCCAGGCGTAGATGGTACGACCACCCGAATGCCAGGAACACGCGCGAAGGACGCCTCCCCTGATTGACTATGCCACAAGGCACCACCCGGCAAATAGCCCCCGCAAGGTGCATAGATCACCAGCGGGCATTGCCATTGACCGAAACTACGCCAGCGCAGCGTTGCCATATTGGACACCAGCTGATTCCAACCGGGATAAATGAAATCAACAAATTGAATCTCGAAACACGGCCGCTTCCCGTAAGACGCCAAGCCGACGGAGACCCCCATGATCGTGGACTCTGCCAGTGGCGAGTTGACTGCACGCTCAGGATCTTTGGTTGAGAGGCCTTTGGTCAGGTTAAATACGCCGCCTTTCGGGTCGGCAATATCTTGACCAAAAAAAACCACCTCTGGTACTTGATCCAGCGCCGCGTGGAAGGTGCGATTTACCGCATCGAGCATTCGGCAGGACTTCTCGAGTTTGATCTTCGCTGGCGGCGCAGGAGTCACCGCTCCGATCAAATGCAGTCCGCACTCTTCGCCCAATGGATCTGCTTGAGTACTTGCCTTACGGTAGGCAGCACGGATCTCTTCGCGTAGCTCCGCTTCCTGCGCAGTCGCCTCATCTTCGGCAAGGAGCCCATCAGCGATGAGTTGATGCTGAAATAGTTTGATCGGGTCACGCTGCTGCATGGCTTCCAGCTCATCCGCGGTACGATACATCCGCTGATCATCCGCGCTGGAATGATTCGAGAAACGTTCGACATCGCACCAAATAAACGCAGGTCCTCGCCCGGCACGCGCTTGCCCCACGGCGATACGCCCCGCCTCTGCGACTGCTTCGACATCACTGCCGTCGACTCGTATCCACTCGCTGCGATCCAATACCCCGAGTGCAATCGGATTCGTGTGCGTAGTCGATGTACTGATTGCGATACGGTTATCCTGCACCACAAAAACCATCGGCAGTTGCCGTTCTTTCGCAAAACAAACCGCTTCATAGAAATCGCCTTGCCGGGCTGACGCCTCGCCAAGCGAAGCATACACGACATTTGGTTTGCCATCAAGTTGTATGCCCCAAGCCGCGCCACAGGCAGGCAACAAATGCACGCCCACTGGTGAAGGATGACTCCAAATATTGAGCGCGCGGTTGCTGAAATGCCCGGTCAATTGCCGACCACCGCTGGAGGAATCTCGCTTCGCATAAAACGCGAGTGCTAGATCGAAATCAGTGAGACCACGTTGAGTGCAGAAAGCTCGATCGCGATAATATGGGAACGCGTAATCATCTGCTTCGAGATGGATTGCAATGCCTGCGAGTGCCTCATGGCCCATGCCTGAAATATGAAACCAGCCCTTGCCTTGGCGTATCAAGCTTTGCTCACGCAAATCGCCAAACCGACTCCGCCACAGAATACGTAATAATGATCGACGCGTTTCGGTATCCAACTGCGAGCTCGTATCTAGATTTTTGGGGGACATTTCTATCGAGAGTAAGTAACGATTTTGAATCCGAACAACCTCGTACGACTCACTAAAGAATAGGTAGATTGCTCCTGCAAGAATGAATCAGAACTGATTCTGACACGAAAAAAAGCCCAAATACATAACTAAGATGTAGCGCTCATCAGCATGCTCGAACGATTAGATACACACACTTCGATCGACGATCAAGCGTCTCACATCGAGCTATTTCAAGATACGATGCAACGCAGCACTCATATCCTTAATTCGATATGGCTTGGGCACTACAGCCTTAAATCCAGCTGCTTCGTACTCCGACATCACATTCGAGGTGGAGTAACCACTCGATGCCACTGCAATCAGTCCAGGATCATACTCGGATAAGATCCGGCACGCTTCTTCTCCGCCCATCCCGCCAGGAACGGTTAAATCAAAAACCACCGCATCAAATGGCTTACCTGCTTCTTTGGCCTTTTTATAAGCTTCGATTGCTTCATCGCCATTGGTCGAAAACTCTACCTCATAGCCTAGTACTTGTAAAATTTCGCCAGCCACCATCATCATCGCCTCCATGTCATCCATGACCAAAATACGCCCATGGCCGGGATGGATCGTATTATCCTCCTGCGTCGCGGCTGGCGTCGGCACTGCTACTTGTGCCGCTTTCGGCAGATAGACCTTAAATGTGGAGCCTTCGGAAACGACCGATTCTACAGTCATGAGTCCATGATGGCTCTTGATAATTGAATAGGACGACGCCAAGCCAAGGCCATTGCCATTCTTCTTCGTGGTGAAATACGGATCGAAGATGCGCTTCAAATTGTCCGGCGTAATGCCTCCCCCTTGGTCCTGCACTGCGATACAAACGTAATCGCCCGACGGCAGCGAAGGGATGTCCCCACTGCTGACATGCTCACAAGTTAAATCTAATCGAATGATGCCTCCCTCGGGCATTGCTTGGTCTGCATTGATGATCAGGTTATTCACGACCTGGCTGATCTGCCCCTTATCCGCATCAACCGACCATAAATTATCATCCTTATGCACTTCGCACTTCACATTCGAACCACGAAGAATGAATTGCGTACTATCTTCCACCAATTGATCGATAGTGGTGGCCTCCAGCAGCGGCGTACCGCTTTTTGAGAAGCTAAGTAATTGCTGAGTCAAAGAGGTCGCCTGAAGCGCCGCCTTCTCTGCTAAGAGTAGTTTCTTCGAACCAATGTCCCCCTCATCCATCCCCATGCGCACCATGGAAATATTCCCCAATATCGCAGTCAGAATATTATTAAAGTCATGCGCAATACCTCCGGCCAATAAACTAATCGAATGCAGTTTCTCAGTCTGAAAGATTTCTTCTTCTGCTTTCTTATGCGACGTCACATCACGCAGCACAACGACGCAGCCATGCTGGCTCGGGTCGCCCTCTAGTATACAGCGCATCTCCACGGTGACCAAAAATTCGGCGCCGTCTCTTCCCGCTAAAGAAACGCCCAGCTCTGGCGCAATTTCCTGTGAAAGAAACACGCCGACTGGATCTGTGATTAACTTGCCGGTCTTCGGATGTCGCAGCTTCAGCACATCGCCCAAGCGCTGGCCGCACACACTCGCCAGCGTCACGCCAATCATCTTCACGGCTTCTTGGTTCATGCGCTCGACCTCACCATTCGGATTAACTGCAATCACAGCGTCTGCGATCGAGTCCAAGGTCACCGCAAGGCGCTCCTTCTCTCGCTGTAAATCCAACTCTGCACTACGGTGTAGCGTCACATCTCGCAAAATCACCAACAACGCACCCTCTCTCTCCCAGACTAAATCAACCGCATTGAGCTCAACCAAGCGAGTGCTCTCTTCAGGCCCAGGAACTTCCAGCTCAATTCGCTTACCTCGCTCAACTTCAAACGGAAATATTTCTCCAACCAGCGACTCTGGCTGCGCCTCTAAGAGCTGAGCCGCCGCAGGATTTAAGAACTTAATCTCGTACTCCTGCGTTAAAATCAACATGGCATCCGTATTCGCATCAAATATTCGCCGCAACAGATCGGCATTGCTCTGCACCTCCCGAGTCTGTGATGTCACTTTCTTCATCCAATTGGCTCGTGCGACCGCAGAGCGAATCGAACCGCGCAGCACTTCACCGCTCAAGCGATCCTTACACAAATAATCCTGAGCGCCTTCCTGTAGGGTCTTGAGTGACAACTCTTCATCGTCTTCGCCTAACAGCACGATGATAACCTCATCTCGAGCAGCACCAACCACTGCCTGTAAAGTCGCGATTTCACCACTATCTGGTAACGACAGATCGAGNAGNATGAGATCNAACGTCTGCGCNTCTAAGGCCTGCAACCCATCGGCAAGGCACTTTACTGCGAGTATCTCGAAACTTAGATTGGACTGCTCCAAACACTCCCCGACGAAATCCGCCTCCGCTGAATTATCTTCGAACAGTAATATCTTAAAGTGCTCTTTCGATTCCTTCGACATAATTAAAATATCATCAAGTGCTATTCAGCCCGACAAATCAATCTCTTATCTAAAGCCGTTGCCCCTAACCAGTCTCCATAATGATGCTCGCATTGGCACTCTTTCGCTAAGCTGAAAATTTTAATCGTCACGCAGGCCACTCTTCGCTATACCTAAAGCCTACTGCTTATGCCGTGCGCATTCTCTTATGTCGGTTCTTCCAGGTCACAGCGTCGTAAAATACTTTACTCTGCCTTTTAACGAGGTGGAGATTGAAGACTGGGCAAAGACTCAAAGAGAGGCCCTCGCTGGCCCCGTCACCTTCGGCCAACTGTTCACCACCGCTGGGTGCAGCCACCGCAGCAAAGAAATCATGGAAATCGTGCAGATCTATGCGCACGTGCCCACCTTGATCGGCTGCTCCGCGAGCGGCTTGATCGCGGGCCATCAGGAAATCGAGAATGAAGCGGGCTGCTGCATCGCACTCTACCACCTGCCGGGCACACAAGCGCGCGCGATCCATCTGCCACTGGATACCTTTGAGCCCACGGATCGAGTCACAAAAATTCGCGCGGCGATTGGCCCACATCCTGAAAACGTCAATGCCTGGACCCTATTTGCGTCCTCCGAGAGCATTGGTAACGAAGCGTGGCTGCCCGACTGGGATCACGCCACCGAGCATCGCACCACGATTGGTGGATTTGCCTGCGCCGCTACCGATGGACACGAATCCGAGCTCTACCTAAATGGCGCCGTGTACACCGACGGCGCGGTTGCCCTGGGACTTGAGGGCGCCGTGACCATCGAGCCGCTGATCTCGCAAGGTTGCCGCCCCGTCGGCTCGCCGTGGACGATCACGCAAGCCCAAGACAACATCATTCATCAGATCGGCAACCGCCCGATCCTTGAAGTGCTACGCGACACCCTCGAAGGCATGTCGCAGCAAGAACAACAAAAAGCCAGTGGCAATGTCTTCATTGGCCTCGTACTCGATGAATATAAAGCGAGCTTCAGCGCCGGCGACTTTTTGGTACGCAACCTCGCCGCCATCGATCCAAAAACCGGTGCCGTCGCCATCGCCACTCCGCTGCGTATTGGCCAAAATCTTCAATTTCAAATTCGCGATGCCAGCACCGCGTCTAGCGATTTCGAGCTACATCTCAAACTCAAGGCAGCAGAACTGGCCGACCGCACCATCTACGGCAGTTGCCTGTGCGACTGCATCGGTCGCGGCACCTCACTATACGGCGTGCCCGATCACGATGTCAGCATGATCCACGAGATCTACCCCGACCTCCCGATCATCGGATTGTTTTGCAACGGTGAATTTGCGACCAGTCAAAACCGCACACTACTACACGGCTATGCGGCGAGCTTTGGGCTGTTTGTGAAGCGCACGTAGACCCTTCTCCCACCTTCTTACTTTCATACCTCCAAAGTCAGAAAAGCTCGGCTAATCTGAATTCGGAAACTCCTTATGCAGCTTGCCTTCAAGTTCGGTCACACGTTTGGCGAGGGCATCGTACTGATTCTTGGTCACGACATTGGCGCGGTTGAGCATATCAATAAAGAGCTTACTCGCTTCGACCTTAGCCTTCTCGGTCTCGACCTTGCCCTCCTCCACGATTTTATCGGACATCGCAGCCGCTTCCTCTTTGGTCAGCTGGCCTTTTTGCACTAATTCATCGAGCGACTCCAGAACCTTGTCCTTCGTCACGACGGCTAGGCCTATGCCAGCCAACATTGTTTTTTTAACGAGATCGATCATAACAGTGACACTATACTCGTTAGTCAGTCGAATACAAGGGCACAAACACAAGATGAGTTTACGGATTCAGGATATAGCACAACGCCCCAAAGTCTTACGATTGAGGGTTGTCGCCAGCGGACTGGCTCGGATCGGCTACACGGTGCACTCACACGCCTCCCGTATCTGTTCCGAGGCGGAGCCGACAAGACCGCTCACGCAGTGAAGCGGAACAGTCGTGAGACTTTGGCTCAATATTCACAAAAAACCTTGTTCAAGCATTTGCACGGCACAGTCTTAAAGACATGAAAGGAAAACTCCCCCGGTTGCCGCAGCAGTTCTACCGAGGACTCGCCTACGTCTTCTGGACCCATACTACCGAGAACAGGCAACCGCTGCCGCTCAGCCAAGCATTTCATGCGCATTTCCGAGAGCTCCTTTGCCACACCTGCGCCCGCTATCAGCTCGCGACTCCAGTCTATTGCTTGATGCCCGATCATTTTCATATTTTCTGGATCGGACAATCACCAGAGTCGGACCAACTTCGTGCGACAAAATTCTTTCGCAAAGAACTCACTCCACACCTGGGGGCCAGTCATTGGCAGCGACAAGCTCATGACCACGTCGTTACAAGTGACGAACGCGAAAAAGGCATCTATCAAGATACAATCCACTATATCCTACAAAATCCCGTTCGAGCAG
>JGI20157J14317_10003023_pt1 | contig 13806 bp, 13 predicted proteins | sample COG_07_FD_14317 | JGI IMG/M metagenome (IMG submission 14317)
TATATGTAATTAATAAAATTATAACAAAAAATATTAAAAATATAAACACACTAAAGTAATAATTATAGATTCTTTTACATAGTTAGAATTATAGATTCTTTTACATAGTTAGAATTATAGATTCTTTTACATAGTTAGAATTATAGATTCATAATTCTTTAATAACTAAAGTTTTCTTTTGATGAACAAAAAAATAAAAGTATAACAGTAATAATCCCGCGACAATATAATAAGTTAGTAGTATAATATAAATAATAGGCATTTATATAAGTTTATTTCCATATATTTAAATATTTTATAATAAATAATGAATCATATTGGAGAGAAAGAGTTGGGTTTAGAGGAATTAGTAGATACTTTATTTAATAATCCTCCGAAAGACCCTAAATCATTTGGTATTTCATTTGTAAATAAAGATAGTATTACTGATTTAAAAGAGGTATTTGAAAATTTATTAATACTTTTCACAGAAGGAATGAAAATTCTATATGGGAATAATGGAACAGTTAATTTAGATACTTTAACAGAAAATGATATAAATAATTTCAATAAATATATGAATAGTATAGGATTGAAATTATTGGTAGATATTAGAGTATTAGAAGAAGGAATAAATCAAGATTATAGTAAGTTTAAATATACAAATATTAATATTACTAGCAGAACTAAATTAAATGAATTGAAATTACCATTTTTAACACAAAGAAGAGTTTATATAATTTCATTTGATTTTATATAAGTATCTTCGGCACCTTAAGAAAATAATTACCTTTATAAATTTATTATATATTATATATTATTATAATATATGACAAAGAAAAAATCACAAATTTTACAACCTATTCTTATTGCTTGTAAAGAAGGAAATATTAAAAAAGTAAATCAATTAATGAAAGAAAAAGGTTTTAAAATAAATATAAAAGACAAAGACGGTTTTACACCTATTATGTTTGCCTGCCACTACGGACATTTAAATATTTTCAATAAATTATTAAAAGTAAAGGGTGTAAATATAAATATGAGGACTTATAATGGTAAAACTTGTTTAATGTTGGCAGCACAAAAAGGACATATTAAAATTGTTAATAAATTATTATCCCTAGGAGCAAAAACACAATTTAAAGAAAGAAAAAGGACAAAAAGGTCTTGTAGGACAAGAACTGCTTATAATATGGCGAGAATGTGTGGACATAATAATATTGTTAAAAAATTAAGTAAAAAAAAAATGGTAAAAAAACAGAAATTAAGTTTAAAAAATTCAAATAATAAGCAAAAAGGTGGTTCTAGCAGTAATACCGACGCAGTTTGTTTAAAGGAAGGAGGCGACGGTGTAAATTGTAAATACAAATATATAGGTCTATTAAAATTAATTTTAGACACAGTAAAAGAATACACCTATAATTCTTATTCTTTTAGTGAAGCCGTTGGTCCTGCCATTCAAATTGAATTTAAAAATAAAAAATTTATTGAATTTTTAAATAAAATTAAATTTAATAAAGTATTGGAAACCTATATTATACTAGAAATGCAAAAACCGTTTAAAACAAAGGACGGGCGAGAGATCAACAGCCCCACAGAAGGATACTGTTATGATAAACACAAACAAAAAAAAGAAGACTGTATAAAAATTGAAACAAAAATAGTAGATAAAAATATATCTTTAGAAATAGCAATACAAACAAAAATAATGTTAGGTGCGGTGTTAACTATGGCACTGCCAGAAGAGATTAAAGTAAACTTAACTATACAATTACCAATAATAAAAATATATACTAAAAATACAGACAGCACAGGCAATGCATTTAAATTAGAAACAGAAATGAAAATTACATTCCCAATAAAAATCGATTTAGTAGACATTGCTAAAATTTTATCTATACAAAAAAAGGATACAAAGTTAGAAAAATTTAAAGGTGTAATGTTAACAGTAGGAGCCATATTTGCGAGTAGACAGGGAGATATTCAAAGAAGCCGATATTTATTTAATACATATAAAGAAAATTTATTTATACTAATAGGGTTAGCATGTGGTGATAAACGCTTTAAAGAAGCAGAAACAAAAGTAGAAAAATATAAAAGATATGATGATTCTAATATCGCCGACATATACAAACATATTTTAATTGAACTATATAATCAATCATCTTCCACAAATAATCCTACTTTTACACAAAACTACGAAACATTTGTTCTTTTATTAGATAAAGAAGCAGAAGAAAGAGCAAAAGTAGAAGAAAAAGAAATAACAGGAGGAACAGGAGAAATAGTGGGGAAAGACAAAATTATTTCCCCTGATACAGGGAATGAAATTAAAGATTTAATAGAAAACTTAGTTGTAATGTGTGATCATTTTATTAGTGAAAATAAAGTAGAATATAAGGAAGGAATATCGGGGAAAAATATGACAGTAATAATAAACGAAGAATATACCATTAAAGGATTTATGAATATGTTAAAACTAAGTGATAATAACATTATAGAATTATCACTAACAATTTATTATAATACTGGAGTAGATTATTTATCCTACCTTCCTCAAGATATCCTACCACCAGATTTAATGAAGATTATTGAAATCCTATCTAAATAACGATATCCTACCAATAGATTTAATGAATATTATCAAAGATAATTTAAGTGTCGAGCTTTAAAAAGGAGCAAAAGTATAAAAAAAATATTTTAGTTAAATAACAATATTGTTAGTTTATAATATAAAAAGTATATTTATCAAAACAATAAATCCTTAAATTTATTTTCTAACTATATTATAAATGCCTAATACTAAAAAGAAGTCTAAATCTTGTTCTGCGTGCCAGGATATTGTTGCTTGTTCTAATTGTCACGGGTGTAAAGTATGTGCGAAATGTGTAGATTGTACCAATTGTCATTGTTGTGTTAAATGTGTAGATTGTGAAAAGTGTGATAGTTGTCAAAATTGTAAAAAAAGTAAAGGATGTAAATCTTGTACTGATTGTTCCAATTGCGATGGATGTAAAAAATGTTCTTGCTGTAAAGATTGTGTTAAATGTGATACTTGTTGCGATTGCTCAAATAGTGCGAATTGTAAGAGTTGCTCAAAATGTAAAGACTGCGTAGACTGTGGAAATTGTGTTAACTGTAAAGAATGTGGTAAGTGTAAAGATTGCCTCAATTGTAAAACTTGCGATAATTGCTCTAATTGTAAAAAATGCGATAATTGCGTCGATTGTAAAAAATGTAAAGATTGCGTTAATTGCGTAAACTGTGTAGACTGTGTAGACTGCGTCGATTGTGAAAATTGCGTAGGTTTAAAAGGAGCAAAAGGTATAAAGAAATAAAAATCAAACTAAAATATATACAAAAAGAAAAATAAAATATATAAAAATAAAACAATATTGTTAGTTTATAATATAAAAAGTTTATTATAATTATAGTATATGGTAAATTGGATATTTGATTTAGATAATACATTATATCACCAACCATATAATAAATTTAATTACAATAAACTTTTTCATTCCAGAATACTTAATACAAAATTAAAAGCATTACAAGGTAAAAAAATTATGTTTACCAATGGAAATCTATTTCATAGTTTAAGATGTATAAAAATAATGAAATTAGAAGGTATATTTCATAAGGTATTATGTAGAGAGTTAACTGGTTTTAAACCAGAATTTAATTCATATATAAAATTATATCATTATGCGAATATAGGTGTAGACGAACCGTGTATTTTCTTTGAAGATACAGTGGAAAACTTAGTAGAGGCAAAAAGATTTAAATGGAAAACAGTTTTAATAGGTGATTTTAATAAAGATATATTGGATAGATATCCGCAAATAGATTTTTTATTTCCAGATATTAATACTGCGTTAGATTATTTTTTAGATACCTAAATTAAATTCTATGTATATAGTAAGTATGTCTAAGAAAAAAAATGGAGTAAAATGTGTATTTAAGAAGGACGATTTTAATAGTGCGGACGGAATGTTAACTTATGTATGGGGACCTAGTTTGTGGCATTTTCTTCATACTATGAGTTTTAATTATCCCATTAAACCTACCAAAGCAGATAAGAAAAACTATATGAATTATATAAAATCATTAGAGCATATATTACCTTGTAGATATTGTAGGGAAAATTTAAAAAAAAATCTTAAAAAAACTAATTTTTCTATGAAAAAAATGAAAGATAGAGAAACATTTTCCAAATATATTTATGACCTACATAATCATATTAATACTATGTTACTTAAGAAAAATACTATTTCTTATGAAGAAGTTAGAATCAGATATGAAAATTTTAGATCTAGGTGTAGTTCAAAAAAAGCAGAAAATAATAATAATAAAAATAATAAAAATATAAAAGGTGTAAACAATATTAAATTTAGTTGTAAGAGAACTAAAAAGTGTATGAAAATGTGTAAATGTATGAATAAAAAAAAAGAGAAGGGATGTACAACTCCTCTGAATGGGGTTAAATCAAAATGTTTAATTCGTATTGTTCCTTTACATAGTAAGAAAAAAACATTTAATATGGACCCTAAATGTATGACAACTGTTAATAATAAATAATAATAATAAATAATAATAATAAATAATAATAAAAATTGATAATATTTTATATATGAATATGACTATTATTATGAATAATTTAACACCTATAACATTTGAAATAGACGATTTTACAAATTGGCAAAAATACCTAGTTGAAGAAGGTTATGTTGTCATAAAAGATATTTTATCATTAGAAGAACACGATACTGTATTTAATTTATTTGAGAATGATATAAATTCAGTATCTTCTGCGTTTGATATTTCGGATTCTTCGACATGGAAAATAGAGAATACTCCTTTAATGTATGGAAAGGGAATGGGTGTTTTCAATGGTTTCGGGCAATCTAATTTTATGTGGGAATTGAGAACCAATCCCAAAATTCAAAATATATTTAAAAAAGTTCATAATTGCGAAGAAATAGTTACTAGTTTAGACGGTTTTTCTTTATTTGTTAATAAAAATCAAAAATCTAAATCTTGGTTACATATCGACCAAAATCCAGTAAATACTATTTATTCAGTTCAAGGTTCCTATAATTTATTTGAAGTAGGAGAACAAGATGCGGGATTTATTGTAAATCCTAAGTCTCACTTAACTTATAAACCGGAAGTGAAACATAAAAAGGATTGGATTATGGTTGGCCAGGAAGAGTTTATTGGTTCTGCTACAAAATTAGTAATTCCTAAGAATTGCTTTACATTATGGAATTCTAAACTTATTCACGCTAATGTAGGAATTCCTAAAACCAACCAAACATCACAAGAACGTATTAATAGATTAACTGCTTATATTACCTATCTACCAAAAGAAAAAAGGTCTCAAGAAATATTAATAAAGAGAATAGAAGCCTATAAGAATGGAAAAACGACTTCACATTGGGCAAATAAATGCGAACTTAAAACATATCCATTTGGATTTAAAACAAGATATGAATCAAGGGGATTTTTAAATATAATTCCTAAATTGGAAGAAAATGGCGAAATACCTATGGAAAGATTAAACTTATTATAAATTAGTTAGTTGATTTCTTAGTTTTAATTGATTTTATATTTTTATTTTACTAATTTAAAAGTTATTTAGCAAATTCTTATAATAATGACAACTATTTTAAAAAAGTGTTCTGCAACTATTTTNAAAAAATATATATTTAAAAAAAATAATAANTTTTTGCGTAAATTATCTACTAGTAGTAATTTTATTAGTAGTATTTATAATATAGAAAAAATAGAATTAAATAATCAAAATGAAAATATAATTCGCGGCGGTAAAGATAAATATGAACTTTTGCATAAAGGTTTAGAAGGTATAAATAAAATCGGTATTATTGGTTGGGGTTCCCAGGCACCTTCTCAATATCAAAATATAAATGATACTTTAAGGTCTATAGGTTCAAATATAGATTTAAAAATAGGATTGAGGGAAAATAGCACTTCGTATAATAAAGCATTAGAAACGCAAGGTGTAAATGAGTGTAATATAGGTGAAATGTATGAAGTATTAGAGGAATCAGATATGAATATTTTATTAATATCAGACTCTGCACAATGTGATAATTATGAAAAGATATTTGAGAGGTTAAAACCAGGTTCTACCTTAGGATTATCTCACGGTTTCCTATTAGGACATTTAAAAAATGAAAATAGATATTTCCCCGAAGATATAAATGTGGTAATGATGGCACCCAAAGGAATGGGTCCTTCTCTTAGGAAATTATATTTACAAGATAAGGGTATTAATTCCAGTATTGCGATAGAACAGGATATAGACGGTAAAGCAATAGATATGGCAATCTCTTGGGGTATTGCTTCAGGTTCCCCGTATATTTTCGAAACAAGTATGGAAAGGGAATATATAAGTGATTTATTTGGAGAAAGGGCAATTTTATTAGGGGGTATTCACGGAATAGTAGAATATTTATATAAGAAATTAAGTAAGTTTAATGCGAAAGATAAGGCATTTATAATGGCTAGTAAGAATTTAACTACTTTAATAAATGATAGGATTTCACAAAAAGGATTATTAGGTTTATATAATTCGCTAAGTTATGGGGATAAGTTAATTTTCAGAGATAATTATGAAAAAAGTTATGTAATTTGTAAGGAATTATTTCTAGAAATTTATGAAGAGGTAGAAAGTGGGAATGAAATAAGGAGTGTAATATTAAATGGAGATAAACCAATGAGTAAAGTAGATAATGGTGAAATGTGGCAAATATGTAAAAAGTTAGAGGCAAATAATTATAAAGATTATTATGATAAAAAGACAATAGATTTTAGTTTTGACGTTTATTTACAAGACGATTATTATTTTATGTATCATATTTGTCCTAAAACTGCCGGGGTTTATATAGGTGGTATGATGGCACAAATAGATATTCTATTGGAAAAAGGGCATTCTTATTCCGAAATAATAAACGAGACAATTATAGAAGCAACGGATTCATTAAATCCATATATGAATGAGAAGGGAATCGCATATATGATAGATAATTGTTCTACAACGGCTAAATTAGGTGCGAGAAAATGGGCTCCTAGATTAGAGAGTTTATTGGAACAAAATATGTTTAATGATCAAGGAAAATTGGGAGATATAAATAAATTTACAGAGCATAAAATACATAATGTTATAGAAGAATTATATAAGTATAAATGAATTTATTGTCAAAGACTTATTGTCAAAGACTTATATATCGTCAATTGACTTATATAAATTTATAGTATTAATATAAATGTCAATATTAACAGATGTATTTTATAATTATTTATTTGGTATGAAAAAAATAAAGGAGATAAAAAAAAATGATACTGATAAATTTTATTATTTATCATTAATCAAAGAAACCGGAGGTTGGTCTATACACGGTTTATGGCCACAATATAATAAAAACCAATATCCTACTTTTTGTAAAGAAGTCAATTTTGATATAAATAAATTGGAACCAATATTAAAAGATTTAAATGAGAAATGGTATAGTGAAGATAATAAAAATGAAAATTTTTGGAAACACGAATGGGAGAAACATGGAAGTTGTATGTTTACAGAATTAGACGAATTGGAATATTTTGAAAAAACATTAGAATTATTTGATACTGCTTTACAAATAGATTTACCTGGTGATTTTTATAATGAAGAAACTAAGAAATGTTTAATACCCATTACATTAGATTTTAAATTTGATATATGATTATTAGTTTCATTTTTACTTTAGTTGTCATTTAATTTAAAATCCATTTTTTAATATATTGTAATTTTATATTCTTATAAATTTTCATTTCTCCTTCCTCTTTATCTGTATCATATTCTACTATATCAAAAGTATTTTTATTTTTTCTTTCAATATATCCTTCTATTTCTATGTCTTTATTTTTGTCTTTGTCTTTGTCTTTGTCTTTGTCTTTGTCTTTGTCTTTGTCTTTGTCTTTATTTTTGTCTTTATTTTTGTTTTTGTCTTTATTTTCTTTTTTATATTGAACTATATCTCCAACATTTATATTATTTGTTTTAATTAATTTATAATCATTTAATCTACACGGGTATGGGGTAGGTTTATTATATCCATAAAATAGTATCTTTTCAGTTTTTTGAATATTTTTAGTATTTTTATTTTTATTTTTTTTAAACCATAAATATAAATCAAACAGATAATTATCATTTTTTAAATAACAATATGGTGGAATATATATATTATTTAATGGTATAACAACATTATTATAGGGTTGGTCATCAATTAAAATTGTATTTTTATGATTAAAAATTTTAGAATAAAATTTATTTTCATATAAAAAATCTAAATTTTTATTAGGTAAACCGCTAAAATTAGATAAAGTAAATTTTTTATCATTTTTAATATCGTTAAATTTTGTTATTTTATGATCATAATAAGTTCTACCAATTATAACATTTAACTTATTATATAGTTCTTCGGGTAATATTTTTTTTAATAATATTTCTATATATTTATCTGTTCCCGACGACCATATACCAACATTAAAGTTTTCTATACAATATCTTAATAAGAATATAGAATAGTTTCTTATATATATAGTTCCTAATTTTTCCTCTTTATTTATTCTTTGTGAAAAAAGTTTATATTTTGTATTTTTATCTGCTCTTAATACTTGTTTATGACCTTTTTCTTCATATACTGTTTGAATTAAAGTTTGGTCTAAATCAAAAATAACACATAATTTATTTTTATTATTATTTTTTTTAATTACTATATTATTACCTGCTTTATTCGTTTTATTTTTATTTACAATTATTTTTTTTTTTGTATCTTTTGTTTTTTTTACTGATGATTTTTTATTTAAACTTTTTTTTTTCATTATATATATATAATATATTTAAACTAAATAAGAATAAATCAAATCTTTTTCGTCAATTTTCTTAAAATTACAAATTTATGATAATACTGGTATAAGACAAAATAAAAAATTTTATTCAGACGTCCAATTTCATTTTAATCAATAAATAATATTTTAAATATATTCAGTATAAAATATAATATTCCATATGAAATGGCTGAAAAAAATACATTTTTCTTACCAAATAAAAATGATTTAAATGACTCAGAAGTATATCTGAGTGGATATGGTTATTTGAATTAATTTCATTAATTTCTTATATAAATAGTAGAACATATATATTTAAGTTCTCATAGGAATAGTAGCACCCATATAAGTAGGTACTTTCTCTCCGTAAATTAGAGTTGCGTTAGAAAGAACATGTTCTTGCCAATGTTTTTGTAGAAATTTAGAAGTATATCGTATTGCTTCTGATTCCGCAATTTTTTCATTATAATATGAGTCCGCGTCTGCTTTAACTTTTGTAGCATAAGCATAACTTTCTGCTTCAATTTTTTTCATTTCTGCTTCTGCTTCTCTTTGTTCTATAAGTTTTTCATTATGAATTTTAGAAATACTTTTCTGCTTCTCTTCTTCTGCTTCTTCAAGTAGTTTCTTAGTAGTTTCTTCTTCTAGAACTCTTTTCCGTGTTTCAAGTTCAGTTTCACGCTTTGTTTTTTCCCTAGTAGCTACATTAAAATTTTCTTGAATTTGTGTATCAATTTGTGGTTTGAAAACAGTTACAGAGTTAATTTTAAGATTTGTATCTTCTTTTATCTGGTATTCCTTAAGGTGATCCATAATAAGAGTATCGAGAGTTTCCCAGTTAGTATTGAAAATTTCCTTGAAAGTTTTATCAGTACACCATTCAGTCATTTTTTGAATTATTGGTTGCCTCAGTAGTATTTCATCGTAAATTTCGCCATAATCCCTCACGTTATTAATAACGTATTGTTCTTTCAATTGGTTATTAACTAGAATTCTGAAAATCATAATACTTCCTTCAGCGGGTGTACAGACAATACCTTGTATATCATCAACTTGAATACGAATATTTACGTCACTCATATGGTCTACAAGTGGAATATACCCATAACGCCCTGGTTGATAAGTTTCATTTATGAGTCTCCCATTTCTGTAATTAATTCCTACACTTCCTTCAGGAACTGTATGAATCAATGCTTGTGTATAACCTATAAAACAGGTCATAATAATTAGTTTGTTAATTTTTGAAAACATTTTACAGTAATAATACTATAACTTTTTATAAATCAATTTTTTTAATTGCGTTGAAATAAAAAAAATATATTGTTCTTAAAAACTATAAAATGGACGATAATATTACGGTTTTAGTCGACGCCAAAATGGAATATACTAAACAACTAACTAATATATTAGTTCCTTATATATTTGAAGGTATAAAATCCATTTACGAAACTTCGAAGGGCGTATGTAATATGAATAAGGATGTAAATATTTTAATGAGATTTCAAGAACAATTATCCCAAATACCTAAATGGAACCAAGAAATTATAGATGAGGAATATAATAGAATAGTTGAAAATTCTGGTTGTGATTGGTTAGACGAATTAGTTACTGCTGTTTTCCTTAGTCATACTAAGATATTAACATCCATTAAAAGTAATAAGAAAAAAAATAAAATAAATTTGAAAATACCTAAAATAGATCACTTTATTCATAAATGTTATATAGAATCCGCGAGAGAAGTATGGAAAAATCCATATTTATTTAGTGATAGATATAAACAATGTGATTATCAAAGAAATATTAGAGATTGTAATACTATTATTAGCGAGTCTATTGAAGAAACTATTAGAAAATTACTTCCTGTTAAAAGTATTCTTAAAGAATATTTAGGTGATAATGGTGATGATAATGATAATTTTGTTCCCGAACAATATAGAGATAATTTACGAAAATTAGTAAAAAAAGAATTAGAATTAGTGAAAAATAAAGAAACATTATTGAATTTACCGGAAGTTATTAAAGAAGATATTGAATTTGAATCAAATAAAGAACCAAACATTTTAAAAGATTTAACTAAACCAGAAGAATTAGATTTAACTAAACCAGAAGAATTAGATTTAACTAAACCAGAAGAATTAGATTTAACTAAACCAGTAGAATTAGATTTAACTAAACCAGTAGAATTAGATTTAACTAAACCAGTAGAATTAGATTTAACTAAACCAGTNGGAGTAAAAGAATTAGAAGAAGAAAATATAAGTTGTGAAATTACTAAACCAGATAGTATTGAAGAATCTAAAGAAATAGATTTAGATTTAAATTTAGGTATTGAAGTAAATTTATCTAAAAATCCGGATGATATTAAAGATATGAATTTAATAAGTAATATAATAACTAATGATTTATATAAAAAAGATTTAGAAAGTAATGTTGAATCGCCCTTAAATGAAATTCAATTAGAAGATATGAACTTTAAGAAAATGAATATTGGGGAAATGAAAGTAGATAAATTAAATTTAGATAATTTAGATGATGTATTTAGTGATACTGTTGATAATAGTAATTTAGAAATAATAAAGCTAGAAACTAATGAAAAAGAAACTAAATCAGAAAATAATAATATAAAGAGAATTGTAATAGATGAAGATAGAAATAATTTAAAGAAATATACGAAGGACAAGAATAAATCTTTTAGATTTTTTGACTAAAAACAAGAATATACAGTCTTTACAAGACTAAGTTGACTAAAAACAAGAATATACAGTCTTTACAAGACTAAGTTGACTAGAGACACGAATATACAGTCTTTACAAGACTAAGTTGACTAAAAACAAGAATACATCTTTTAGATTTTTTGACTAAAAACAAGAATACATACTATTAAATAGTTTTTATTTAATTTAGTGTGTTTAAAAATATTTTTTTATTTCTGAAAAAAATGTAAAATGAATATTGATTTAAAGAATAACAACTATTTATTATCTTTAGTTGGAGGTATTGTGGGAACTTTAATTTATTTAGTAATTGATAAAGTTACTTCGAATGAGGAAAATAAAAAAGTAGATTATGTTAATTATATAAAGGTATTTATTATAATTACTGCAACTGTATTATGTATATTAATGTATGTAAGAAGTGATTCAAAAGTAAGTAGGGAAAGTGTTAGTGTTAAAACTGACGCAAGTATTCCTATGGCAGAAATAAGAGGCAGTGGCGGGGGATTACAAGAGGTTAATATAAATGAAGCAATTCATACTGGGAACCCAACATTTTAAATAAAATATATGGAACCCAACATTTTAAATATAAAAAGTTTATATATATAAATTTATTTATTATAAATATAGTATATTATAATAAATGAAAGGTAAAAAGGATATTTTAAGTATAATAAGGAAAATACTTAAGAATGAATATTTGACTTATTTTGTAGGATTCTTTACAATTTTGTTTGTAATGGAAATATTAAATTCTCCTTCTAATAATTTAATTAAATTACTGAGATATACTTTAAACTATAAAATAGTTTTAGTTTTAGTAGTATTCGGTATAGTTTTTATAGGATATTTTAATATTCCATTATCATTATTGTTATTAACTAATTTATTATTTTTAATGAATATAAAATTTAAGGTAGAAACTTTTGCTAATAGAATTCCAGATTTAGTAGATAAAAATACATTAATTTCCTATCAAAAAAATTTTGGAAATATGAAAAAATATGCTAAAAAAGAAGAAACAGAGAAAAATATAAAAAATAAAATTAATTCTGAAAAAAATAAAAGAGAAAAAGAATTAGAAGCGAAAAATAAAGCAGAAGAAATAATAGAAAATAAAAAAGAAGAAATAGAAAATAAAAAGGTTATAGGGTATTATGACGAGGAATTAAATGTTAAAAATACAGAAAGATTAGATTTAGATAGTGAAGATAAAAGTGATAAAAGTGATAAAAAAATGAAAAGACATAAAAAAAAAAGTAATAAAAATAATTATGATATTAAAAGAGAACTTAAAAAAGCAAAACAGGAACAAGAAGAAGAAAAAAATGATAATACTTTAGAAGAAGAATTAGTTAAGAAAAACTATGAAATTAAAAAAGATTTAGAAGTATTAGAAGAAGACGAAAGCTCAGAATCCAGCGAATCAAGTGATTCAAGCGATTCCAGTGAATCTAGTGATTCGAGCGATTCTGAAGGTATGGATGACGTATCTATGGATGAAGCCAGAGAACATGTTATGAAAAAAATTAGAAATAAAATTAAGAAAAAATATGTTAGTAAGAAAAAATATGATTAAGTATTGAATATAAAAAGTAATTAACATAAAAGTAATTAACATAAAAGTAATTAACATAAAAGTAATTAACATAAAAGTAATTAACATAAAAGTAATTAACATAAAAAGTAATTTAATACATATAGACGTGGGCATTTTCTGGTATATTTTTTTTATTGAAAAGATATTCTTGAAATAATTCTCTATTAATTTGATTTTTAGGGAGACAATTTGTAGCATATCGTGAAATATCCATATATACCGAGAAGTCGTCATCCATGCTTATAAAATCTCTTCCGTCTGTTCCAATAGTCCAACTATTTACAAAATTTCTTAATTCATAATCATCTAAATAATTTATTATAGTAGTTCCTAATCTTGCCAAATCAAAATTAAAATTATATTTTCTCTTTTTTTTTAAGCAACAACCTTCATTCATATAATTATATTGCCCTCCTGCGTCCCCGTCATTTTTAAATACATCACTAAAATATTTTTTATCTCCAACTTTTAAAATACCTCTAGCAAAGTCTATTATTTTTATTTCTTTATTAAAAGTTGGAACTCTATAATATTTATTTTGATACATAAAGTATTTATAGTCTTCTTTTATGTTTATATACATTACATTATCAGTATGTAAATCATTATGTATAAAAT
>JGI20157J14317_10003024_pt1 | contig 13806 bp, 10 predicted proteins | sample COG_07_FD_14317 | JGI IMG/M metagenome (IMG submission 14317)
ACTGGAATTTCTATTAATAATAAAGTCAACAAAAGACCAAGTTGTATTTGTACGTTCAACTATTGCTACAGCACCACAATCCAGGTTCGATTGTCGAAAGCCGGGTATGCCAATATAAGCAATGGTAGCATCATCATTAGTAATGACGATTTTACCAAAATTGGCTGGATTTGCTCCCGTATTTCCTTCGTGACTTTGAAATAAAGTAGAATTACTGTAGACGAGATTATAAAAGGAGGTTTGATAAGACCAAGTTTTGGTCGATGAATCATATACATATACAAATACATCGCCATTATAGGTACTATTAATGGACTTACCGGAACTAATGAAAACATGTGTTCCATCTGGATTGATATATACATTTTTCCCAATATTCACGGGTGGTGTGGTTAAATCAACTAAAGATTGATTCGATAGATCCAATGTTACACCATCTAAAGAAGAATAATATTTATAATCCATTTCTCTATAATTATACACTAACTATAGAGAAAATATAATCAAAATCAAAATCAAAATCAAAATCAAAATCAATTACTCAACCCGATTCTTCTTCCAATACTCGGTCCAAAGAAGGATAATCCACAAACTCTTTGTCTCCGGATTTAGGACCATAGCACACCAATTTTTCCTGTTTCTTATGGTCTTGTATGTGTACATGGCAATCCATTGCGGTTTCTTTCATCACAGTCAACAATTGCTGGTTGATTTTTTCCTTGATTTGCGATATTTCGTACAAATATTCGTCCGTTGTAATCGGTGTATTTTCGTCCAATTTACTCAAATCGTTTTCCGTCAAGTCTTTGTATTCGCCTTTTTTCTTTTGCTCTTCCGAAAACACGGACAAATACAAAAACGTCTGTACAGTTTGCTCCGTCTTGGGTAAATCCATATGACTTTTAATACGACGCGCACGACCCTGTACTTGTTGTAATCGTACAGCATTCCAATACGGTTCCATCATATGGACATATCGGGTGTTTTTCAAGTTAATCCCTTCGGCACCGGCTGCTGTAATCATGAACAATTGGATTATTTCACCGTACAGATTATTCGATGCGACTTCACGTAATTGAATACTAATCGATTCGGGTACATTCGGTGGATTCCAATCACCATTGTAAATATTACGCATAATTTCGCGCATTTCGACGTCTTCTGTACCGGTATACAATACGAAACAGGGTCTATTATCCAATTTGAAACCGGGGGCAAAATCCCAGATTCCGTCCGTTTTGGCCAATTGGAATTCTTGGTATCCTTGGGCAATCAAGACCTCTTTGAAAATACCAATACCTTCCAATGTACGGAAAGCACTGTAGAGTAGATGCAATCCTTTGTTATTTGGGTTTTTCAGATTTTGTATAATAGACCACATTTTGGGACTATATTTTTGTAAATTCTCATGACTGAAATATTCGTCCCGTTTTTCACGTAATTTCCGCATCACATGGGCTATTTCGCTTTGATAAAAATCATCCGTTTTAGCCGCATCTTCGTCTTGGTATTCCGCTACAGCCACTGGGGTATTATCTTCTATAGTGTGTTCCTGTATAGCATCATCGGCTGGATTCTCATCATCGGCCTTTCCGTGTTTGCCCTTGGGGATTGGCCGTTTTAAATCATTGGGAAAAGTAAAATTACAAGCACATCGAGAGAAGACGCGGTAGGAACTGGCTGTATCAAACAATTCACCATTGGAACCCATTTTCATTTGCTTTTGCTTTTTCTGTTTCTTTTCTTTCTCTCGCTCTTTACTACGGATCTTCATGTACAGTTCGATTTGATGTTCGCTCATTGGAACCCGGACTTCATGAATGGGTTTTTCATTTTCGCCCATTACAATACGGGGTAAAACATCGGTATTGGCTGTACGAAAATACGAGGTTAGACCCAATATACGTCTACGAAGTGTATTTAGATTCCGTAAATCAGTACTATCAGTATTGTTGTGAATCTCTTTGAATTCATTTACGTCTTTGACGAATTTATTGAGGAACTCATCATTATCCGGTAAAGCCTTTTCGATTTTCGACGCCATTTTTTTAATACCAATATTATTTTTCTCGAAAATGGCCTTGACTTTCTTTTCAAATTGTTTCGCATCGATATTACCGCGGTTATCCAAACGTACACCGTACTTGCCTCCACCGCCTTCCATGTTTTCAATAGGATTAGGAGGAGGGTCCATCTGTTTACGGGTTTGTTTTGCTTTCGCCTGTAGAGTGGGTTTCACCTGTACAGGACGCCTTTGTTTTTCAGTGACGCGATTGTTAACCCGTGCCCGTGTGTCGACATTCACAAACCCAAATGGATTTTTGGTCAAGGTCAATTTGCCGTATTGGTACTGTAGAAAGTCATATGTATTTAACCCTTCTTTTTTGAACATGGTTTCAATGGATTGAGTACTAAGTTTGTCTCCATCACCTTTATTGGATTGGAGTTCTATTGTCCAGGTTTGAATACCACCGCGCAATAAATTGAACATGACTCCCATTTCTTGTGGATAATTCAAAATCGGTGTACCGGATAACATGACAATACGAAAGTCAGTGGCTTGGAGCATTTGTTCGTATATTTGTACATAAACCGAATTGGATGCCTTTTTCTTTTTCTTCAAATTACCTACAATACGACTAATGAAATTATGGGCTTCTTCTAATATGACAACCGTATGGTCAAATGGGTTTTTCTTGTTTTGTCCCAGTGCTTTCACTTTTTCGCCTAAATTGTTTGCATTGTAGTGAATATTCTTATATTTTTCTTGGATCATATCTTCGATTTGACTTTGAACCATGACTTGTTGTTCTGGAGACAAATTGGCGAAATTCGGTTCTTTGCGTACGTCTACCATAAAAGCGCCCTTGTTTTTACGAATAGTATTGCTATTCAAATTCAATGCTTTAGCCAATGTTGGTATTAATTCCGGTCTTCCGTCCACTGATACGAATTCCCAATGTTGGTTTTGCTTGTACAGTGCATCTCCGCATTTTTGCAATTCGGACCAATAATTGGATTTGAGAGAAGCCGGTAATAATACCACTATTTTTTTGTCGTGTTTCATACCTTCTGCTATGGCAATGGATGTACACGATTTACCTGTACCCAAATTATGATACACCAATAATCCATGGTACGGTCTGTCTCCATGTAAATAATTGAGAGCAATACGTTGGTGTTCCAATAAACTGAAATTGGATCGAGTATTGGTGTCTCCATCTTTGAATTGGTTCCGGACACTTTTGAACAATTGGTTAATAGACTGTACAAACTGTATGCGATTGTTCAAATAATAACTGGAAGCGCGTAAAATCTCGGGTTTGTATTGAGGCAATTGGACTTTGTATTTTCCTAAAGTGGTTTCATCGGGCATTTCGCTAATCGCAATCGCATTATCCGCTGGTTTGTCCTGTTTAGCCGGTTTGGTGACTTTGTCCGGTACTTCCTGTACAGTAGGCGCTGGTTCTACATTTTCATCCAAGGGTTTCAATACTTGTAAAGTATATGGTCGTAAACTCTCTCGCAACCACATTAATTCGGTGAATTCTTCTTTATTTTTCATATTTATCCGGTACATCAAATGAGCATCTTTAGTGGCTTCCAATAGTCTTGCTAATTCGGGATTTTGGGTGAATTTTGCGTACAATGCATGATACATTTCTTGGCGTTTTCGTTGAGAAAAGTCTTCATCCGGTATAGCCTGTTTTTTCTTTTTCTTCTTTTCATTTTCTTTTTCCAATTCCAATGCGGATTTGTAATTTTGAGACAAAGTAGAAAAAATGGCTTGATTTTTGTATTGAGATGCAATGTAATAGTGGTGTACGTTTTTCCAGGTTACATTATCCAGTACAAAAGAGTCATCGGAAGTGTTGCACAACCGGATTCTCCAATCGGATACTTTTCCTAAAGATTGGAATTCATTGACCCGTGCTTTAGGGATTTTTTCCGATGGTTCTTTACCGGGTGGTTTTTGCGTACTTTTACTATTGCATACTACGAAAACAGTATTGGAATCATACTGGACTTGTTTATTTTCCCATTGATTTACATCGGTCACCGGTGGTATACGAATAACTGTAGAAGAATCCATTGATGTCACACCTGGATCCTTTTCAACCGGTTCAATCGGTTCAATGGTGGTTTGGTCTTGTAAGACGACCTTTGTTTTGAGTTTTTGTCCATATTCCGCATTGTTCTCTCCATTGTCATCTTTTGCAACAACCGGTTTTTCTACAGTGACTCCTGTAGAAGAAATAGTAGGAAGTGTATTGGTGGGTTTACGTGGTCGAATGGATTCCACCCTGGTTTCTTGTTGTTCACGGTATTCCGCCGCGGAAGAAGGTGTATGTTGAATATCCACACATGGTTGAACTAAAAACCCATTGGTTTTCAATCGTTGTAATAATAATTGCCGGTCTAAATCTTGATTGTTCATGCGCCGGTCTTGTAATAAATAATGAATACTGGTTGTTTTTGCCTCTGTTGGTGATAATTCCGTAGAACCCGATTTGTTGTCTTTACTATTGGTCGAAAAAGGCGGAATCGCATAGGCTTGTGGTTCTGGTTTTTGACTCAATAATTCAAATGGATTCATCATAATCGGTTCAGTCGTCGTAGGCGTAGGGGTAGGTGTCATTGTCAATGCTGTACTCATACTCTCTCTACTACTTTTTAAAATGGTTTAATAGAAAAAAAGACGCTTATTTATATTACTTCTTTAAACAAATTAAAATTGGTATATATACTACAAGTATGTTTTTTTCTTATTATTCTTGATACACATTATGTTTTTGTTGAACACGTTGAATCACTTCTTCAAAATCTCTAAATTGTTTCACTTGTTCAATCGCTTCTTTACAGGCAATTTGCTCGGCGGTTTGTTTAATGCGGTGTACACCTTCCCCTAAAAACAAGAAGAGTTTTTGTTTTTGCGCCATATGAACATGAATATCTTCAAATGATTTGAAATGACCCATATGCAAAGCATTTTCCACACTGACTTTGTGTATAGTTTGTCCTAAACATAAGAACACGCCCATGGTATATCCAGTATCAATATGAAAAGACCGCATTTCTTTCAAATGGGGCGTCGTTTTGAAAACATTTTGTATAAGTTCCTGTAGAGGACGTTTATAGTTATCGCTTTGTTTCGTAATTTTGGACCAATCGACATGTTTATCAAAGATCGATTCTACGAACAATTGCGCCATTTGAAAGCCCGGGCCGCATTGAAATATGGTATCAAACCAATGGTGTTCGTCTTCGATTTTCACCCGGTTAAAATCCAAGAAAAGGGCTCCTATAAATGCTTCAAATAGGCACCCAAGACGTTTGTAATTTCCGCGTACATTTTTCAATTCAGCATGTTTAGACATGACGAACCAATCGTGCAATTTCAATTCCATGGCAATTCTCCCAATGCTTTCATTTTTTACCAATTCGATTTTCGCATCGGTCATGAATCCTTCATCGGCTTTCGGGAATCGTTTGTACAAATAGAATTTAGCAATACATTCCAGTACACCATCTCCCAAAAATTCCAGTCGTTCATTGGATTTGGTGACCAATTCCAAACAATCATCGGGTTTAGACAATAATTGTACCGGTGTTTGCAAATTGGGCTGCAATAATTCCGGACGTTTTACATACGAACGGTGTATAAACGCTCGTTTGTAAAGTTGAAAATTATGAATGGGTTCTTTCACATTATAAGTACGTAATATCGATTCAATCTCTTCTACAGTAATTTCTTTATTTAGGGGATTGTAGGGATCAAATATAAAGGATTCTGTTCCACGTTCTTTGACTACAAGTAAATCGTCGTCTTTTTTCAATCGAGAGTACATGATTTCTATCGGAGAGAGAAATGAGAAACTTTAGGAAGAATTTTACTGTACAAAGTATAACTATTAATACGTGAATGCGATTATATGGTTTTCATTAAATAGTCAAAGATTGTTCAATTTTTCCCTATTTCTCTCCAAACTCTCTGTAAAAAATATATTTAGGGTATTATATACAATAAAGCACAATGCCCTATTCATCAAAAGTAGCAAACTCACGAGCAACCCTCGTCAACCAAAACCAAGGAGGTGGAAACAAGAAGATGGGTCTTTATCCTTTAGAGACTCTATCCGTATCAGCAAGAAGAGCACTAAATGGCCACACACTGACCCTTAAAATGTCACAAACCCAGAAACCATGGCAAAAGAACATATCTCCTTTAGCCGGTATGAGATTCACACAAAGTGTCGGTGTTGATCACTGGTAAGCGCAAGCAAAAAATGAATACATCTGTACAAGTCTAACTTGATTGTATTTACGAAATTCATATAAATACAATCCTACTTTTCTCTCAAATCGATCGATAAAATCACTTTAGGAAAAAATCAAAACAAAATCAAAATCAAAATCAAAATCAAAATCAAAATCAAAATCAAAATCAAAATCAAAATCAAAAAATGGATTTACAAGAATCGTCAACATCAGCACCAATGCAAACAACACCCATTCGTATAATAGTGGATAACCGAGAACATGATGTAATAGACCAATTGAGACAAAAACTCACTTTACCGGCTTATCATTCTACAGTATCCATGGATGTGAAGCCTTTAACTTTAGGCGATTGGGAGGTATATTATCAAGATCAACTTTTGCTTGTATATGAACGGAAAACGTTCAATGATTTACTGGCATCCGTAAAAGATGGACGATACAAAGAACAATGTTGTCGTCTTTTGAATCATTATTCATCGAGACAAATCGTCTATTTAATCGAAGGCATTTTCTCTCAATTGCGTCCTGATCAAAAACAATTGGTTGTCAGTTGTATGACAACTTTAGGACTTTATAAAGATTTTCATCTATGGCGAAGTACTTCCGTACAGGATACTGTAGAACAACTACTATTATGTAGTGTAAAACTCGCCCGTGAATATGCCAAAAATAATCCCATACCGGCATTGACTAATCCAATAAATGCCGATTCTTCTACACAAGAGGCCAGTGGAGCCAATGGAGGAACAGGTTATTCTCAATATGTAGTCAAAAAGGAGAAAAAGGAAAACATAACGCGAGACAATATTGGTTTACTATTTTTGAAGCAAATACCGAGTATAAGCAATGCCACTGCAGTAGCATTAATGAATCATGCCAATGGTGATTTTTCCCAATTGATACATTGTGTTCAAACCGAATTGGATACTTTAGCCAATATAAAAGTAGGTAAAAAGCGTATTGGTCGAAATGTGATTCAACAATTGGAAACCTTTTTAGCCTAAGGCTTTTGGTACCATAGTAGGGCGTGATACTTCGCGGTCTGCGTATTTGCCACTATGAACGGTATTTCTACTAAATACTGGTCCACCCCAATTGGTATCCATTGGATTATCACTGATTTTAACTTGTTCCGTGGATTGATGGATTTTATCCAATTCGGTGAATTCGCCAATGTGTTGACCGTGGGCATCGAATCCCGCAAAATTATTTTCATTGTACGGGGCATTATCCCTAGAGGCATCTAAAATTTCAATAGGTTTGGACGGTTGTACAGGTAATCCACCGAGCATTTGATTTGGACCTGGACGTGCTCTAAATACGGTTTGTCCTTGTGTATTGGTTTCTTCTTGTAGAAAAAGAACGGGACACCGGATATTTTGTTTTCTCTGTGTTTCTAAATAGTCTAAATACTCTGGTAAATTCTCGAAAAACAAAGGATTGGTCTCACTTTTTGGGGCAGTTGTATTCCATAATTCAAGTTTCGTACCGGAGCGAATTAAAAGATCCGGACAAGGGTTCTGTGGGGGTTGGGGCGGCTGCGCCGCCCCATTTAGCATATTATTACCCCCAAGCATAACATTCATGGATTCTCGGTTGATAGATGGGTCTAAACACAATACAAAACCCATTACAAATACTAAAAGCAAAAATACAAAAAATAATTTATGAAAGAATTTCATTGGTACACCTATATATTTAACCCTACAGAAAAATGTGTGTTTATATAATATAGTTTTTTCAAGGTCCTGCTTGTTTTATATTATCTATGCCAAGATCCATCAAGAATAAAAGTGCCAAACCAGTTGGTAAAAAAGGAACCCGAAAGGGGGCTAAGAATAAGAGACCCAAATCACCCAAAACACCCAAGCAAAAAACACCCAAGCAAAAAACACCCAAGCAAAAAACACCCAAAAAGGTGAAAAAAGTGAAAAAGGTGAAAAAAAAGAAAAAGGTAAAAACGCCCAAAACTCCACCATCGACTCCGCGTATAGAAATAAAAGAAGTAGTTCGTACTGTAGAAGATAATAGTCCACCTACTTTAGCATATGGGCATATATACAGTAAGGATTGTGGATATTGTAAGCAAATGCAACCAGATTGGGATAGAGTCGTAAGTAATCACAAACAAATTCCATTGCACGATATTCATGTAGTCATGAGCAATCCCAATGATCCTTTTCAACAAACAATCGATGATTTCAACCAGCGTTATTCTCTCCAAAATAACGAAACCATGTTAGAAAATCGAGGCTTTCCTACAATATTCCGCATTCGTAAAAGCAATCCGCACGATGTGGATTATTTTCAAAATGATCGTACATATGATTCCATTGCTCAGTGGCTAAGTAGACCATAAATATGTTCAACTGAAAAAGTAGTATAAATAATGAAACCTTATTTATAATACGTTATAACAACCGGAACAAAAGAAATGAACGAAAAACTCAAAACCTTTATCGAGACCCAAAAGCCTTTTCTCTATATATTAACCCCGTGTTATGGCAATATGTGCCATGTTAATTATACATCTTCTCTACTGTCTACCACCAATTTACTGAATCAATACAATATCCGTTATGAAATCACCTTTTGTAGAAATGACAGTTTAATTTCGCGGGCTCGTAACAACTTGGTAGCCAAAGCCATGAGCAATCCACAAATGACCCATATGATTTTCATTGACAGTGATATTACGTGGAAACCTATAGATGTAATCCGATTATTATTGGACGACAAAATGATAGTAGGCGGGATTTATCCCTTGAAAAAGATCCAATGGGACCGACTCAAAACAAGTGAACTCTGGGAACAATGTCAGGCAAAAAGGGCTAAATATCCTTTTCTACAGTCAGTATCGGATGAAACTCTCATGTCATTTCTTACATGCAAATACAATTTCAATGCCATTAGTGAAAAAGTAGAAGTGAAGAACAATTTAATTCCACTGAGACATTTGGCCACCGGATTTATGATGATCAAACGGAAAACGATAGAATATATGCAAGAGGCATTTCCATCGACTCATTATACGGACGATGTGGGATTTTTAAAACCCGAAGAAAACAAACATGCCTATGCTTTATTTGACTGTACAGTAGAAGATGGGCATTATTTTTCGGAAGACTGGTTATTTTCACAACGGTGGATTAATATGGGCGGAACTGTATATGCCAATATTGGCATCGACCTTACCCATACCGGTATACATGATTTCCAAGGGTCATTCCAGACTTACATTTTAGGGGTGTAAAAATATGGTAAAAATTGAATGCGATTGATTTACAACTAGATTGTTTAGTAAAAAAAAGATATTTTTAGTAAACAAGTTAATAATGGGAATTAAGTATTTGAATCGTTATTTGAAAACACAATGCAAAACCGGGATTTCGACTAAACCGTTGTGGAAATTCCGTAATAAAACATTGGTATTTGACACGAGCATTTATATGTATCGTTTCTTGGAGAAGAACAAATTATTGGAGAATTTCTTTACCATGGTCACTCAATGTCATAAATACCAAATCACGCCAATCTTTGTTTTCGATGGCAAACCGACCGATGCGAAACACGAGGTATTGTTAGAGCGATATTACCGTAGAAAAGCCGCATCTATGGAATATCAAGAATGCCAGCAATTATTGGAATCGGAACAATCAGCATCGATGACTGTAGAAGAACGTGCTTTATTGGAAGCGAAAATGGAAATGTGCAAAAAGGAATCGACTAAAGTAACCGGAAAACAAATTCAAGAAGTTCGTACTCTATTGGAATCCATGGAGATTTGTTGTATAGATGCTTTAGAAGAAGCCGATGTGTTATGTGCATATTTAGTACAACGGAAAATCGCATGGGCATGTGTGAGCGATGACATGGATATGTTTGTCTACGGTTGTCAGCGTGTATTGCGTGAATGGGATGTAGACAAAGAGGAAGTGCAAGTATATGACCGGGATGTCATTATGAAACAACTCCATGTGTATCAAAGTGAACACTTTAGCGCAATTTTGATTTTACTGGGGACCGATTATCAACAACTTTTAGGAAAAGATGCTAAACCGATGGGAATTCATTTTGCCTTTCATTGCTACTATACGTATGTGAAACATCAGAAACATGCTAAACACAAAAAACATGCTAAACATAAATCTACATCATCTGCTGCTGTACAAGAATACGAAAAAGAAAAAGAAAGAGAACGAGAAAAATCAGGGACAGATTCGGTACTGGATTTTTATCAATGGTTATCGAAGATGAATAAAATAGAAGCGGATAAAGTGAAATCACTGTACAAGATCTACGAAATGTTTCAAATCCCTAAAGTGATTGATTTGCCTAAAGCAATGGTCATTCCCAATAATGTCGATATCATATCGGGAAATAATTTCCATTGGACTAAAATCAAAGAATTGCTAAAGCCCCTGGGATTTATCATTTAGCCGGATGCCAAAAGACTCATTCGTAAAGTTCTTTTGAATTTAGCCTCTTTTTGGAAGTCTTTGGATTCCATATATTTGGCTATTTTTTCCATGGCTTTATAGTACGGACTAGACGGGCTCCATTTACTGACATTCCATAATTCACCATAGGCACGTATTGAATCGGCTGTTTTCTGTACAGATATACTCAATGTGTTTTCTTCACTACTATCCAATTTATATTTTTGGCTAAAGTCCATAAAGTCCGAAACATAAAAGATCAAAATGCTTGTTAATATAAAATAACTAAATCCATGTGTATTTTCCCGATATTTCTCTCGAAATTCCATTTTTCCTAAATCTTCCAAAGATAATCCATAATGATTTAGCAATTTTGTAGATTGCATCATTGAAAATAATTGTTCATAATAAAAATACCTCCTCCATTTTGCATAAAAGACTTTAGGTATTTCTACAGGATTGTCGGTTTTCAATTGTCCCTGTTTTTTCCTTACTGTTCTACGAGTCATTGTCATCGTAGTAGAAGATTGTGGTTTTTCATATAGTACGAAAAGCATGGTGTGAAAAATCCGTGCCCAAGTTTCACAATAACTTTCATTCCATCGAATATCGAAATCACTTAACTTAAAGTTCTCTCGTAATTGTTGGTCCAAAACTTGCATATCTGTATCGGATGACTGTAGAAAATCAATGCCTAAATTGTGACAGGTTTCGTGAAGGAATACCTTTTCCGATTCTTCTCTCCTAAACACGTAAATAGAAGTGGCGGATTGACAACTGGTAGTAAAGGCGGTATTAATGTGTTTTCGGTCTAGTACAGTTGGTGTAGTCGGTTCTACAGTGGATTCGGTTTTAGATTCTTCTTTATAACTACTATTTTGAATATGAATATGATTCGATTCAACTAGCGACTTTTTGGATGAAATATCGTAGAAAAATATGGATACATGTGTCGAACACGACGAATGGATCATAGGATTTAGGAAAATCAACCAAGTGATCATTTTATGAATTCGCATACGCAATGCTTTAGGCATTATTCCATTTTCATCTACAGTTTTTTTCGGTAAACAAATATGAATCGTATAGGTTCTCTCGTGGTTCAATTGGAATGAAAACTGTAGAGTATGGTTGCATTCTTGATCAATGACTTGTTGTATAGGATCGGGAATATAGGAAAATTTGGATTCTTTAGGAATAGTCGTATTCCATTGAAAATCCAATTGATTGTAGATCGAATCACTTTCGGTTTTTGCTTTGTACAATTGATTGTAGAGAGAATACCAATAGGGTCGATTGCATGACCCCATGATGGGATTTAGAGATTTCCGGAAGAATCCCGGGTGTTTAGCAAATAGTTTCTGTACAGGACGGCCATACCATGGTTTTACCGGTAATGTAGGCAATGATCTTACTATTAGGTCATCTCGTATGGTTTTGCTTTGTGATTTAGGCGTTTTTTTCAATTTCATAATAAACAAAAATAGGTTTCTTATAAAATAATACTAGATTTCAATTACGTACGTGCATCGACTTCTACAATATCATGACGACACACAGGACAATGTGTATTTTGAGAGAACCAAGTTCGTAATGAACTCCATTTGAAAACGTGATGGCAATGTTTGATTTCACAGAGTTCTTCACCGTATTCAAAATCGTCTAAAGTAATGGGACAACGGGTATCGGTTACACGAGACGAGGAATCATCATTGTACGTGAATACTTCAGTGGCCTCGAAAATTTGGGCAATGGTAGGGAATCGTTCAGTAGAATCCGGTTCGTATCCATCCGTAACTGGAATAGTAAATCCTTGAATTTCGATTTGTTGTCCCGGAGGAGATCTTGCTAAAAGTTCTTGGAGAGAAATGGGCATGCTTGGAATTGTATTATTGGTGAAAAGAGGAACTGTAGAAGGATTATTGAATTGAACTGGTACTGTACCCGATGTAGTGGCAGAACCTAATGGCGGTACAGGTATATTAAGCATTGATGCTGGCTGATTTCTGTTTATCGATTCCATTAAAGAATTGATTCGGTTGGTCCTTCGTTGATTTGCTAGATCGTTGTAAATATTACTGGATAAGCGGTTAAATTGATTCATATTTTGGTGATATTGCCTTACATTCATATGATACCGATACATACAGTCGAACCAGTCACTTGTGAATTTGCTTATTAAATCGTCGTCAGTATTAATAGGAACAGTTGTTGTTTCTGTTGTTGTTTCTACAGTAGATGTGGATTGATTGGTCATCGGTGGTCGAAAATATGGACTATTTGTATTGAGTTGTGTAAATGTAGTTCTAGGAGTAGCAATATTAGTGGTGTCAGTAGTAGTGGTGTCAGAATTAGTGGTGTCAGCAGTAGCACTATGGTTAGGGTCAGTTGATTCTACAGTATTATCAAAATGATTTGCTGAAGAAGATGGAATTGTATTATTATTGGAAACATCTGTAGTGATTGAATCAGTATTGGAAGGATTCAAAATACTATTGAGAGCATCTTCTAACATTTGATTCCATTGTTCAGAATGTTGGCGTCTATCCATATTCTTTCTTATAATAGAAAAACATCCTAAATGTACAAAATGGACGTAAAAAGAAATAAATCTTAGTATAGAAAACCCTAAAAGCCACACCCACCCAATGAATAATACTGTAGAACAACCGCCATTACAAAATCAGCCACAAAAACAAAATGATATTCTTCCTAAAGGTATTGTGAATTTAGGCAATACTTGTTATTTGAATGCATGTATCCAGATTTTGTCTCAAATCGAACCTTTATGGACTATAATGCAAAATCATAGTTCTTCACGCAATCCTACTTGTATTGAGAATCCATTATGGAAACAATGGAGAGATATTATGTTTATAATGCAGTCGTCTACAAGCAATGACCGTAGAGAAAGTCTGTATCCCAATGGCTTCTTGTCTACAATACAATCCATTAGTAAACAGAAAAAGCAATCTTTTTTCCAAGAACATGCACAAGAAGATGTAGGCGAATTTATCCAATTCTTTTTCGCTTCTCTCCATTCTTGTATGAGAAGACCATTTCATATTTCAATCCAAGGACGTGC
>JGI20157J14317_10003027_pt1 | contig 13791 bp, 9 predicted proteins | sample COG_07_FD_14317 | JGI IMG/M metagenome (IMG submission 14317)
GTACATATCACTGCTGTCCAGAATTCAGGCCTGAACGGTTTGAACGAAGGTCAGAAGGTATCTTACGAACTCGAAGAACAGCGTAACGGCAAAATGGCCGCCGTTGGTCTGGCAGTCGTCGAGTAAGCTATCGCCTTATGCGATAAAACAAGTTGTACTTTGGCCATGTTAATCATGGACTAAATGCAGGTGGGTCGCCCGATGATTTGGGGCGACCTTTTTTTGCCTATTCAGGCTCGGCCGGATTTGACGGCAGCGCAACCGGATCATGAATCCGATAGCGAATCACCAGATAATGAAGCATTCCACTCCATAAAGGTGATAAAAACAGGCTAGCCGCAATCACCGCCAGCAGAAAATCTGCCTCAAAATTGGAAAAAATGCCTGATGCGACTCCGCTTGTTGTCAGAACAAAGCTGAATTCGCCGATTTGCGGTGTGACAAGCGATGACACAAGCGCCCGTCCCGCCGGTTCGCCGCCAATGGTTAAAAGCGCCCATCCAAGAAGGGTTTTGATAAAGAGGACACCAAAAGTCACACCAACAATTACCCCCCAATGGCTTTTGACATATTCGAGATCAACAAGCAGCCCAATCGAGACGAAAAACACCACAAGCAATAGCGATTGCACCGGCTGAATCGCATCAAGAACGGCTTTGCGCAGATTTGTATGGGCAAGCGCCAGCCCCGCGCAAAACGCACCAAATACAGGCGATAATCCGATATAGCCGGTTATGCTTGCCGCCAGAAAACAAATACCAAGGCTGAACAGGATCGCCAGCTCGACATTGCCTTCCAGCAGCACTGCCATTGGCAGTCTTTGACGGGCGGTTTTGCCAATCCAGACCAGCAAAGCAGCAAGTATCAGCAAAGCAATCACAATCCGCACCAGCAATAATGGCCATTGCTGAAACACATCTGCGCCCGATTGTGCGAAAACCAACATCGGCGCCACCGCGATATCCTGCGCCACCAGCACACCCACGGTCAGCTGGCCTGCATGGGTACGGCTCTGGCCGAGCCCTTGCAATACCATCAAGGCCACCGCCGTTGAAGATAATGTCAAAATAAAGCCGATCAGCAGGACTTGCGGCAATGTCCAATTGAAATAGGCATTCACCGACAGCGCCAAAAGAATACAACAGCCAATCTGGCAAAGCGTCGCAAACACCGCCGGCCGCAAAACCCGCAAAAAAGCCATGATCGATAATTCAATGCCAATGATGAACAGCAGTAAAATCACGCCAAATTCGGCAAGCGATGAGATTTCATCTGTATAATCAACAAGGCCAAGCCCTGCAGGCCCCAGCGCCAGCCCGGCCAGAATATAACCAACCAATGGTGGCTGCTTGATCCAGCGCAGGATTAAACCAAAGCTAACCGCGCTTAACATCAAAAATGTTGTTGTTAATATTTCGCTTTCATGCCCATGCATATTCCCAAGCTAGCCAAATTCATAATTGGATTAAATGAATTTAGGCAATGATTTAGCATAGGAAACAGCATCAAAAGACAGCACCAGCGGCCATAAAGACAATCGCTCTGGTAATTTTGTCTATGCGAAATGGCCAGTCTGGCGTGAATTGCAGCGGCGTGACCATTTCAGGCCCACCGTCACGCAATCCCTACAAAAAGGGAAGCGGCACAATTCTGGCTGATCGTGGGCCATCCGCCATATGGATTGTTACCGTTTGGCCTTGGTCAATAGGGGCCGTTGATACCATACCAACGCCGATATTTTCGCCAACGCGTGGTGAAAAAACACAAGCACTCACATAGCCGGCATCTTTCCCGTCAAAGCTGAGCCTAAGCCGGTCTTCATTTGTCGTGGCAAGGGCGGGGCCATCAATGATGAACCCCATGAACCGGCGGCTAATACCAGCCTTTTTCATGGCAATCAGCGCATCCTTGCCAATAAAATCATGCGGTTGGTCAAGCGCGATGAATTTATCCATGCCAAGTTCAAATGGGTTGGTTCTGGAATCGGTATCGGCACCATAGGAAATCAGGCCGCTTTCAATCCGTTCAATGTAATTTGGCGCCCCCGGCCCAATATTATAGGGCTTGCCAGCCTCGGCAACACGCGCCCAAAGATCATCACCGCGGTTGAAATCACGAAGATACAGCTCATAGCCACCTTGTTTTGACCAGCCAGAGCGGGCCACCACCAGCGGAATGCCATCAAGTTCGGTAACGCGAAATCCAAAATATTTCAGGTCACGAACCCAATCACCAAACAGGTCAGACACGACATCAACTGCCTTTGGCCCCTGAATGGCAAGCGGTGAGACATCTGGCTCGTAAACATCGACATCCAGCTTTAACGTGCCGGCAACCGCGCTAGCCCATAATTGAATATCGCTATCGGCAATCGACAGCCAGATTTCATCTTCAGCCACTTGCAGCAATACCGGATCATTAATAATTGCGCCGCTGTGATTGCAGATTGGCACATATTTTCCCTGTCCAATGACCAAACCATCAAGATTGCGGGGGGTCAGCAACCGCGCCAATGCCAACGCGTCTGGCCCTTTCAGCGCAACCTGCCGCTCAACAGCAACATCCCACATGGCAACGTCATTGATCAACCGGTTATATTCAGCCAACGGATCGCCATAGCTTGTTGGCATATACATATGATTATAGACACTAGCCGCGGTCAGACCGGCCTTGCAGCTCGCCTGAAAAAACGGGCTTTTGCGAACCCGCGCACCAATTGATAATTGTACCGCCATGACAACCTCTCAAGAACAGATGATCTAACCGCGCTAAACCGGCGCGATAGTGCCATAGGTTAGGCCCTAACAATTATTCCCTTTACGTCATCTTATCGGCTGTTTTTGTATAAATGCGCCCTATCGAAAAAAATCGGCAATTTCGGCAGCAAATTGATCAGCTGCTTTCACATCAATATCAAGATGGGTAACCAGCCGGATCGCACGATCACCACCGCCAAGCAAAATACCGCGCGACGCCAGATGCGTTCGAAGCGGGTCTGCCACCCCTTCCGGCACCGTCATAAAAAGCATATTCGTTTCAACCAGATCGGCGTCAACCGCGATTGGCCCAATGTCATTCAATTGATCGGCAAGGCGCCGCGCCATCGCATGATCATCGGCAAGCCGGTCAATATGATGATCAAGCGCATAAATTCCGGCCGCCGCCAGAATGCCAACCTGACGCATGCCACCGCCAACCAATTTGCGCATCCGGCGCGCCCGCGCAATAAAATCATGCGACCCAACAAGAACCGACCCCGCTGGGGTACCAAGCCCCTTTGACAGACATAACGACACGCTATCAACCGGATCAACAATCTGCTTGGCAGGCACCCCAAGCTTGACCGCTGCATTCATCAGCCTTGCCCCATCAAGATGTACCCCAAGCCCGCTATTTTTCCCAGCTTTGGCAAGACCAGCAATGACCCCAACATCATGGACATGACCAGATATGGTGTTTTCAAGACACAGCAAACGGCTAATCGGGCAATGTGGATCATCCGGCTTGACGGCCTTGGTGATTTGCGATGGCTCCATCAAACCGCGATGGTCAGTTCCAATCGCCTCCATCATCACGCCGCCAAGAACCGAAACACCACCAGCCTCATAGCGATGCACATGATAGCAATCACCGACCAGCAATTCGTCACCACGCTGGCAATGCGACAATAACGCGACAAGATTAGACTGGGTACCACTGGCAACAAACAGACCAGCCTGCTTGCCAAGAAGCTTGGCAACCCGGTCCTGAAGATCATTGACGGTAGGATCATCCCCATAAACATCATCACCAACTTCAGCTGTTGCCATCGCTTGGCGCATTGCCGCTGTTGGTTTTGTTACCGTGTCGCTTCTAAGATCAATTAGCGCCGGTTGATTATGATAGGTCGCGTCCTGATAATTCATTTTTCACCCCGTGCGGCAACAAAGGCTTTGAGATCAAAATCGCCATTGCCAATATCGTCAGGATCAGGCGACAGCCCAAGATCAAGACATTTTTTACCAAGCATATAGCCTGCCGGATCACGAACGGCCTCAACCGCAGCCAATTGTCCATTGTCACCATAGCTCCAGACGGAAAAGCCGCCTTCGCGTTTCCCCGGCCGTACCTGATGGCGCAGATCGGGCGATGCCAGCGGGACAATACCTGCCGATTGCAGCCGAACATCAAATTGTTCCGACCAGAACCACGGCGCCGCCATTGCCGGTTGGGCAAGGCCACAAATTGAAGCCGCAGCACGCGCCGCAGTCATTTGTGCATTATCAACCGATTCAATACGCAAAGCCGCACCGTCAATCAGCGCCACATCACCAATCGCAAAAATATCCTGAACCGAGCTTTGCATCATTGCATCAACTAGAATGCCATTGCCTGCCGTAATCCCCGCTGATCCGGCCAGATCCAGATCAGGCATAACGCCAATACCAACAAGCAGTAATTCAGCCGCAATCTGGCTGCCATCATCAAGCTGCACGCCAGCGAAGGCATCGTCTTTTTGCAAAATTTCCTGACAATTGGCGCCAAGATGCAGCCTAACATCATGGCTTTGATGCAATTCGGCAAAAAACGCCGAAATCTGCGGGCTTGCCACACGCGCCAACAGCCGGTCAGCCATTTCGATCACATCAACGCGCAACCCAAGCTTGGTTAAGCTTGCCGCAACTTCCAGCCCGATATAGCCGCCGCCAATCACCACAGCATGCTGGCAGCCAGATACCGCCATTCGTAAAGCATGCGCATCATCAGGATGGCGAAGCACAAATACCCCATCAAGACCGGCCGCCGCCGCAAGCTGTCGCGGCACCGCACCAGTGGCAAGCACCAGCCGGTCATAGCCATGCTGACTGCCATCATCGAGGTTTAATTGTTTCTGCACCGGATCAATCGAAACCGCATCCCGCCCATCAAGCAAATCAATATCATGTGCGGCAAACCAATCGGGCCGCCGTAATAGAAATTTTGCATCATCATCGCCATCAGCCTGCAAAAAAGCCTTTGACAATGGCGGACGTTCAAGCGGCGCACCAAGCAGCCGGTCGATGATGCAAATTCGGCCAGCATAGCCATTTGCCCGCAATTGTTCGGCGCAGGAAATCCCTGCATGACTGGCACCGACAATAATGATTTGATCTGCCATGATAATCCTACCCAAAAATTCCAGGGTTAACGCAAAGACCGCCGCGCCATTAAGCCAGGCAATTGGTCAATCCTGCCAATAACATTTTCGTGATGAATATCTTGATGTGGCCGGTTGTCAATGCTGTCGGCAACGCAGATGAAATCACCTGCCTTTGCCGCAATGGCCGCACCATAATCAGCCATTGTATCACCAACCATGATGCTTGCCGCTGGCGTCACACCGGCAATCTGGCAACAATGCAAAAAACCATGCGGGTCAGGTTTTGATCCAAAGCCACTATCCGCGCCAACCACTATGCAAAACAGATCCAGAACGCCAATATCCTGCATGTTTCTTTTGGCGCTGCTTTCACTATCATTAGTAAGAATCGCAAGCCGATAGCCATCCTTGTAAAGCTGGCGAAGCGGCGCTTCAACTTCGCCCTTTGGCACGGTCTGATTGCGGCCGTGTCGGTCGACCAATGCCTTCACATCCTGCTGATAGCGGTCATCTTGATCAAGCATGATCATATGGCTTGGCAACATCTTCTGCCAACAATTACGAATATCGGCAAAGGAACCGGCGGCAAAAATACCGCGTGAATCAATTTGCCCAGCAGCTTCATCAACGCCAATTGCCGCCAATAATTCAACCCCGCCAATATTGCCATCCCAATCATCGGGAATACGGCTTGCTGTGTAATGCGCCACAGCCCGCGCCACCGGCAGCCATGTTGCCTCTAGATCAAGGATCACCCCATCCTTATCAAACACGATTAAATCAGTCATCAATATCCATAGCCCGATAAAACGGGACTCAATAAAATGAGGCCCAATGAAATGGGCGGAAAATGCCTTGCCGGCTAGAGTGACCGATTTTGGCGCTGTGACCAAGCCGCTTTTGCAAAATACCGCCGATCATTTACTGGCAATGATAAAGCTACGCCCTGCAAGCCGCGCATTGGCGGACATGATTTGCCCGTCATCACACATATGACGAGCAAGACAGGCCCCAGCGGCAAGCGCATGATCAATTTCATCTGTGGTCAAAGGGCCAACATCAACCGTGACCAGCCGGTCTTGCAAATCACTGTCCGGCACAAGGCTGGCCGCAGGCTGGCGTGAAATTGCTGGCGAAGATATGGTGACCGCGTTGGCAATCAAAGTGGCAGCAACATCGGCAGCAGCCGCATTTTGTGCAAGCACGGTAACCGAATCTGCAATCCCAAGTGACAGGCTTCGTCCGCGCCAACCGCTTGTCGCAATGCCGCCAATGTGATCACAATCATGCAGCCTGATCCGGCCATGAACGGGCATATGCCCACGATGACCACCCGAAGCGGCCATCGCAAAATCGCTAAGATGCGTGTCGCGGTCATCAGCAATGCCAATGTCAAAAAAGGCATCCTTGCCAAGATATAGCGCAATATCACCGCCATTATTGACCGAAGCCCGATATAGCTGATCGCCCATCGCCTGCAAAATTTCATCGGCAACGCTTCCCGCCACGGCAGCCATTGGCGTGATGAAATCAGCCTTGTCATGGCGCGGCAAATGCGGGCTGATCGCCCTCGCCATCCGTTGGGCAACTGGCCCTTGCAGGCGGTTGATGGTGGCAGGGTCAGCTGGCAATCGCAGCATTGCCAATTCATCAACCAACTTATCAAGAAGGCCGCAAAACGCATCTGCTGCCCGCGCATAGGCGGCGGCGACTTCGGTTTTTTCGCCTTCAGCAGTGATGATCAAGTCAATCGGCCCATGCTGAAGATGTAATCGGTGATCAAGCCAATTTGCCATCGCCCCGCTTGGCATTCGTACCGGCTGTCCTGCCACCGCAGGCAGATTCGCCGTTGAAACAGGCGGGCGGAGGGGTGCGGCGGCTGACGGCAGCATGGCCTATCGCCTTATCGGCCACGGATTTTGCGGCCGCTGGGCAAATCGCCGCTTGCCAGCAAGGTCATGATCATTTTGCGGCCCGATCTTGCCAGCCAAAACATCATCAATCGACATGATATGATCAACATGGCCGCCAAGAGCGATATAATCATCTTTGCGCAAGGTAAATTCGATTGGCGCGACCAATGCTGGTGTTGGCACATAACCAAACGCATTTTCGGGCAGGCTTGTCACGTCAACCATCAGCGTGATGCCGCCGCCGGGCCAGATAAAGACGGGGGCCCCGCCGCATGTAACCCGCGTCAACGCATCCTTGACCGACCGCGTTAGCATCACCGGATTTTCGGTAACACCAGCACGAAGCGACCCGCCAGCCCCGCCCATGAAACTGACCGAGGTCAATGCCGGTTCGCAATTTTCCTCAATTCGCTTGATTGACGGCTGCAACCGTTCCGGCATGGCGGTTTCGACAGGCCGTAAATCCTGATCAAGTTCATAATAGGCAAATTGCTCGCCAGTCGTCGAAACCATCAATAAAGATTGTCCGGGCTTTGCGATTTTCGGATCGAATGGCCCAAGAATGGCAAGCGGATCAGTAAGGTTAGTGCCGCCCCATCCAGTGCCAGGTTCGGCCACCTGAAAATAGCGGCCAGGGGTTGACCGGCGGCCCAGAATTTTAATGCCGCTAGCCGGCCAGCCAATAACCTTTCCTGCCTGATGTTCAGACATCACGCCGGTAATATGATCATCGACGATAACCACCTCATCAACCAGATTATGCCATTGCGCGGCAAACATGCCAACTGTTGCCGAACCGCACCCAACCCGCATTCGCGCCTCGACAACACCATTGATTACTGGCGCTTTACCCGCCTGCAACACAAGGCTTGATCCCTCATCGACCTGCATATCAACCGCGTCACCATTGCAAAGCGCCAATAAGGTCGCGCAGGTAACACGGCCTTCTTTTTTGCCGCCACCAGTTAAATGATGCACCCCGCCCAATGACAGCATTTGCGAGCCATATTCCCCCGTTGTAACATGGCCAACAGGTTCACCATCAACCCGCACAAGCGCGCGTTCAGGGCCAATATGCCGATCAGTGTCGATTTTGACCTTGGCACCGCAATAGCTGAAAATGCCTTCAGACACGACGGTCACCATATCAACACCATCAACAATGCTGCTGACAATAAAGGGCGCCGGCTTATAGTCGGGATAGGTTGTGCCTGCCCCAACCGCGGTCACAAACGCATCCTGCGGGGTGATCAAATCACCATTCCACTCGTCGCTACCGTCGAGAAATGGCACCAATTCACCACCATCATTAACGCGGCGCTGCATCACCATCAAAGGATCAAGGCGGATAAGCTGGCCGCCCTCATTCGCATAGCGATCACAAGCCCCCGATTTACCATCGGCGATATAACACATCACCGGACAAGCATCGCAGCGGATTTTCTCTTCAACGCGTTTATCACGACTAGTTTTTGCTGTCATTATGGCCTGCCTTGGGCAGCCTGCGCCGCCGCAATTGCCGCGCAAACTTTATCAGGTGTTGCTGGTAAATCGTAAATCGCTGCGCCCGTCGCATGACGGATTGCGTTCAAGATTGCCGGTGCGGTTGGAATCAAAACATGCTCGCCAAGCCCCTTTGCCCCATAAGGGCCTTCTTCATCGGCAACCTCGACAATCACATGATCAAATTGCGGGACATCACCAATCGTTGGGATCAGGTAATCATGCAGATTTTCGGTACGGCCGGGTTGGTAATCTTCCATCAAAGCCATGCCAATTCCCTGCGCGACGCCACCTTCAATCTGGCCTTCGACAAGCAAGGGGTTAATCGCCCGCCCGACATCATGCGCTGTTGTGATTTTATCAAGCCGCACACGGCCAAGCGCCGAATCAACCGATAGCTCAACCATCTGCGCGCCATAGCCAAACACCGCATAAGGAAGACCCTGCCCCTTTTCATCAAGTGGGCTGGTTGGCGGATCATAAGTTTCTTCGGCCATAAAGACATAGCCATAGTCATTGACCGGCATATCTGCCAAGGCAATGCGCAATGTGCCGCCAACGCTATCAGCCAGCGTCAAGGCCGCGCCATCAAACGCGATTTTGGCATTCGCATCAACATTCCCATGCCGAAGCACCATTTCGCGCAAAGCCATGCCCGACAGCATTGCCGCCTTGCCCGAAACAAAGGTCTGGCGTGACGCAGATGTTTTCCCACAATCAGGGGTCAGATCGGTATCACCGCCAAGAATTTGCACATCGTGAACCGGCACGCCGAATGCATCTGCCGCAATCTGCGTAATCACCGTATTGGCACCTTGGCCAATATCCATCGCGCCCTGATGCAGAACAATCCTGCCATCGGCAGTGATGCCCATGCGCATTGTCGACGGGTTTGGCAATGACGTATTGCCACAGCCATACCAACAGCTGGCAATACCAACACCTTTGCGCCAAGGGCTGTTATCACTAATCGCGGTCTGGTTAAAACTGGCCGCAGACAAGACAGCGGCATGCCAGCTATTTTCAAGCGCGGCAAAACAATCATCAATGCCGACACCGCTGTTAAAGACCTGACCAGTAACCGTTGGCACGCCATTTTTCAACGCGTTCAACCGCCGGAAAGCCAGTCTGTCCATACCCACTTTTTCGGCAAGCAGATCAAAGGCGCATTCTTGCGCAACCGCTGATTGCGGTACACCAAACCCGCGAAACGCGCCGGCTGGTGGTGCGTTGGTATGAACCGCAACACTATTGGCGCGGTAATCTTTTGTCGCATAGGGGCCACTGGCATGGATCGGCACGCGGTTGGCAACGGTTGGCCCCCAACTGGCATAGGCACCAGTGTTGAAGACACCATCAAACACAAAACCACTAAGCCGCCCGGTTTCGTCACAGCCAACAGCAAGCCGGATATCGGATGGGTGGCGCTTGGTCGATGCGCGCATTGATTCACCACGGCTATAGCAAATGCGCGCCGGACGCCCTAGCACCCATGCCGCAAGCGCAACATAAGGCTGAAAAGACACATCTAGCTTTGAGCCAAATCCACCGCCACAAGCCGATGGCACAACCCGAATGGCATCAAGCTCCATACCCATGATCTCGGCAAGGCTCTCACGATCCATTTGCGCGGCCTGTGTGCACCCATGAATGACAATCCGGTTGCCCTCGCGCGTGGCATAGCCTGCCTCAGGCTCGATATAAGCATGTTCGATAAAGGGCGTCGTTGTATGAATCTCGACCTGATGCGCCGCCGCCGCAAGTGCGATATCGGCATTCCCCGTTTCAACATAGCCACGCACAAGAATATTGCCGTCACGATTTTCATGCAGCTTTGCGGCGCCATCAGCCATTGCCGATGCGGGCGATAGCATCGTTTCATGCGGCGTCCATGTGATTGGAAAGGTGGCCTCATCAAAATGCGCAATCACATCAGCATCACCAACAATCGCCGCCACCGCATCACCGCGATATAAAGCCGTTGTTTCGGCAAAAACAGGCTGGTCAGCAAAGGGCGGAATCACACCAAAGCAATTGCGCCCAGGAATATCGCTGGCATCAAGGATCGCCAAAATACCCGGATGGCTTGCCAGAAACCCTGTCTTATCACCAATCTTAAAACTACTATAATGATGCGGGCTGCGGATCACCCGCACCAATAGCGCACCCTGCGGCACCTCATCATCACCATAGATAAGGCTGCCATCAACTTTGGGCTGGCCATCCAGATGCCGGATTGGGCTGCCAACATTCTGCCCCGCCTGAGGTCGCGGCGATATTTTTGTATCACCACCAACCGCCAGAACGGCATCAATGATTTTGCTATAGCCGGTACAACGGCACAAAACCCCACCAAGCGCATCTTCAACATCACGTCGGTTTGGCGCTGGATTTTCAGCCAGCAACGCCGATGCCGCCACCATCATGCCGGGGGTGCAAATGCCGCATTGCGCGGCCCCATGCGCCAGAAAGCTATCTTGTAATTTTGCAATTGCGCCATCGGCATGCAGCCCTTCGATGCTGGTTACCGCGGCCCCATCAACCTGAGCGACCGCCGTCAGGCAACTGCAAATCGGGGCGCCATCAAGAAGCACGCTACACGCACCGCAATCACCGGCATTGCAGCCGATCTTGGTGCCAGACAAGCCCATTTCATTGCGCAAAACATCACTAAGGCGCGTGCTGGCCGGCAGCTGGCTGGTAACCGGCTTACCATTCAAGGTAAAACAGGTCATGCTGCCACCCCTTTAGCAAAATTCAATTGCTGTTCACCAAGCAGGCGACGGGCAATCACGCATGATGCCTGTAGCCGATAGGCGGCCGTTGCCCGCACATCGTCAATTGGCGAAAGACCGGTAAAAAGATCAGGCGTAACCCGCGCGCTGGCCGTTGCCAATGCCGTATCACGTAACGCGTCCTCAAGCTGATCCATGCGTTTTGCAACTTCACTACAAGCGCCAATCGACAAGGCCACATCACGGATGATGCCCGCGTCATCAACGGCCAGCCGCAATGCCGCCATGCTGATCGAAATTACCAGATAGGAACGCGCCCCAAGCTTTAAAAAACCCGATTGCCCAATGGTTGACGCCACCGGAATACGCAATGCGCTAACCATCTCACCATCACCAAGCGCGGTTTTGCGATTGCCGAGAATAAATGCCGATAACGGTAAATGGCGCAATCCCGACGCACCGGCAATTTCAACTTCGGCATCAAGCGTCAATAAGGGCGGCACGCCATCTGCGGCAGGCGAGGCATTGCACAAATTGCCAACGATCGTGGCGCGGTTTTGAATTTGCACTGACCCGACTTCACGCGCAGCCGCCTTTAAACCGTCAAAGGCAGGCGGAACATCAGCATCAATCAGCGTGCGCCAGCTGACAGCCGCGCCAATCCGCCAATAGTCGCCATCAAATGCAACCGTGCCTAGCGCAGCAATCCCTGAAATATCCAAGATCGCGCCAGTTAATGGCCGATCCTGTAATCGGGGAAACACATCAGTGCCACCGGCAAGAATGGTTCTTGGCCCCTTGGCAAGTGTGGCAATGGCTGCCTCTAGACTATCGACCCGCACATAATCTGCGGCACCTGCGCTTACTTCACCATGCATAAATATCTCCGCGCCACAGCCTTAGTTTGCTCTCTAACCCACACCTAAAAACCTTATCGCTAACGGCTTTGCGCAGCCATAAGATTTTGCATTGCGGCATTCACTTCACGGCTATATAGGCGTGCCATTTTACCCGTTGGCGGCAACGGCTCGTCACAGAAAAATGACGGCAATTCATCATCTTCCTGATCAAAACCTGCGGCCTTGTTAAAGGCGGCCTCTAACCGCAATGTTTCAAAGCCAATGCCGGTGATAAATTCAGGCGTCACATCGGCGTCAAAGGAATCATTGATCGCATCGGCAATCAGCTTGAGATTATCGTCAGTGACCGACCGGCCAAACACGCATAGCCCAAAGGAATCAGCAACCGCGCTATTGATTTGCATGCGCAAGCTTTCGGCAACCAATTCATCAATGGTTTTGTCGTCACATTTAAATGATGGCGCATTGCCAACCGTGTGATCAGCACCTTGGGCTGTTAGCATCATCGAAATGCCAGTCACTTCGATAATTCGCGGATCATAGGCGCTGATGGCCTGTTGTTTGATCACTGGTACCCGTGCAACATCAAAGGCCTTGCCGACCCGCGCTGTTCCCGACGCATAAAGACGGCCACGTTCATTACCAACACGAATATCTTCAAGGCAGGATTGCATAAAGCCAACATCGCCAAATTCACCAATACCAGCTTCCATCAAAACACCAATGGTGGCACCAAGCTCGATACTATCAACGCCAAGATCATTTGCTGTTTCATTCAATCTTGCCACATCATCTGGATCATCAAGCCCGCAATTTGTGCCAAGCAAACCGATGGTTTCATATTCCAACGGCGAGACCAGCTCACGTCCCGTATCATCAACATAGACATTGCTGCATTTGATCAAGCAACCAGGCATGCAGGCATGTGATGTATCACCGCCGCGCCCGCCATTTAATTCACGGATAAAATCACCACCCATTCGCAGCGGCCCATCACCGGCACCGGTCAATTGGCCCGATGAAAAATTGCGAACCGGCAAAGCACCAAGATGGTTTGTAAGATCAGCCACCATTGCGGTTCCAGTGGTTTTCAGGCTTTGCACCGCAACAGATTCGTCAAGCTTCTTGCCATAATCCTTGATCGCGCCCATCAATTTCTTGCGATCATTTACCGGCGGCATCCGATCCTTGTCGATGACCATGGCCTTGACCTTTTTGNCCCCCATGACCGCACCAACACCGCCTCGTGCCGCCAAACGTGACGGTCGGTTATCCGTATCCGAAAATGCCACGCCAGCCATCAAGCCAAGATATTCACCAACCGGCCCACAAATCGCCAGTGAGGTTTTATTGCCATAAGTTTCATGCAGCTTTCTGGCACAATCAAAATTGCCAAGCCCAAGATAAGGCGTCGCATCATCAAAACTAATCTCACCATCTTTGGTGATGCGAATAATCACCCATTCATCACTGGCACCTTGAAGGGTGATTCCCGAAATCAGCAACTGGCCCATCGCAAAACCGAATGTGCCGCCGCTATTCGCCTCTTTAATGCCGCCAGTCAGCGGGCTTTTACAGCCAACGCTTAGCCGGTTTGCATTGGAAAAATTCGTTCCCGCAAAAGGCCCAGCCGAAAAAATCAGCGGATTTTCCGGCGACAT
>JGI20157J14317_10003047_pt1 | contig 13734 bp, 11 predicted proteins | sample COG_07_FD_14317 | JGI IMG/M metagenome (IMG submission 14317)
CTTCATTTTAACCAGATCAATGACGCCGGAAAAATGTTCTTCCGCCCCAATTGCCAATTGAATCGGCACACAGGTTGAACCAAGCCGCTGCTCAATCTGATTGACCACTCTAAGAAAATCAGCGCCTGCACGATCCATTTTGTTCACAAACACGATTCTAGGCACCGCATACTTATTAGCTTGCCGCCAAACGGTTTCGGACTGAGGCTCAACGCCAGAGGTTGCGCAGAACACGACAACCGCCCCGTCAAGGACCCGTAGACTGCGCTCAACTTCAATCGTGAAATCGACGTGCCCTGGGGTGTCAATAATATTGATTCGATGCTGATCGAATTGCTGCGCCGTACCCGACCAGAAAGTGGTCGTGGCAGCGAGGTAATCGTTATGCCACGCTCCTGTTCTTGCTCCATCCAATCCATTGTGGCAGCGCCGTCATGGACCTCGCCAATCTTGTGGGACACACCGGTATAGAACAGAACCCGCTCCGTGGTCGTGGTCTTACCCGCGTCCACATGAGCGACAATTCCGATATTACGATAACGACGAATCGGTGTTGAGCGTGCCACTGGGGAAACCTCTTAAGAAGTTGGCAGCAGGATCAATAGCGATAATGCGCAAAAGCTCGGTTGGCTTCAGCCATTCGATGGGTATCTTCACGCTTGCGCACTGCTGACCCACGTCCTTCGGACGCATCCTGAAGCTCACCAGCCAAACGTAACGCCATCGATTTCTCGCTACGCTTTCTGGCCGAATCGACAAGCCAGCGCATCGCAAGGGCCGTTCGTCTGGAAGGCCGGACTTCAACAGGGACTTGGTAGGTCGCGCCACCAACTCGTCTAGACTTTACTTCGACCGTCGGTGCAACGGCTTCAAGGGCTGCGTCAAAAACCTCAATAGGGTCTTTGCCGCTACGGCTTTGGATACGATCCAAGGCACCATATACGATTTTTTCAGCGACGGACTTCTTTCCGCTGTTCATAACGTGGTTCATGAACTTAGCAAGGGTTTGATTGTGAAATTTCGGGTCCGGGATAATAACCCGTTTCTCGGGGACTCTTCTTCTTGGCATGACACTCTCTCTTCAGGTTTTATCGAGATCAAACAGACTCGACCTTACTCTCGCAATTAACGAGCATTTATTATATTTTCGGCCGCCTAAACTTAAGCCTTAGGTCGCTTAGTACCGTACTTGGATCGACCCTGGGTTCGCTTGGCGACGCCCGACGTATCCAGAGCGCCACGAACCGTGTGGTAACGAACACCTGGCAAATCCTTGACTCGACCCCCTCGGATCAAAACCACCGAGTGCTCCTGCAAGTTATGACCTTCACCACCGATATAGCTCGTGACTTCCATGCCGTTGGTTAACCGCACACGGCAGACTTTCCGAAGCGCTGAGTTTGGCTTCTTTGGTGTCGTGGTATAAACCCGTGTGCAAACGCCTCGCCGTTGAGGACACGCCTGAAGGGCCGGCACGTCGCTTTTAACCACTTTTCGCTTCCGTGGTTTCCTGACTAATTGATTAATCCTGGCCATGCTTTTTCTAAACTCCTAGTTCGGTGCGGCAATGCGCCTCGCAACGCGAGGGGCGCATTCTAAATAGCCGCTTGGATTGAGTCAACTGCAGCTGCAGCGACCCGCTTACAAATCTCCCTGACTGAGCGCATCGCTGAGCGCTTGCTCCACTTCACTCACACTAACGGTTGGCATAACCGTATTGCCACGCTCACGCTTTAGTTTGCGCTCGTTGTGGTAGGTCAAACCCGTCCCTGCAGGAATCAGTCGACCCACAATGACATTCTCCTTCAACCCTCGCAGGTAATCGCGCTTGCCGGTCACAGCCGCTTCTGTCAAGACTCGAGTTGTCTCTTGGAACGATGCAGCAGAGATAAACGACTCGGTTGCAAGCGACGCCTTAGTAATACCCAATAACATGCGCTCACCACGGACCAACTCAAGATTTTGCTCAGCCAATCGATCATTTGCCTCAAGGAAGTGATTCAGCTCAACTTGCTCTCCCTTCACAAACGCTGATTCCGACGGATCGACAATGTCGACTTTCCGCAACATCTGGCAAACGATGACCTCAATGTGCTTGTCGTTAATCTTGACGCCCTGAAGCCGATAAACATCTTGAATTTCCTTCGTGATGTAGTTCGCAAGCGCCTCAACCCCTTTGAGCCTGAGAATGTCATGTGGGTTTTCAGGACCATCGGATACCACTTCACCCTTCTCAACCTGCTCGCCCTCGAAGACCGTCATATGACGCCACTTTGGAATCAGCACTTCATAATGATCGGACCCATCCGAAAGTGTTGAGCCATCGGTTGGTGTAATCACCAAGCGACGCTTGCCTTTGGTTTCCTTGCCAAAAGAAACTGTCCCACTAATTTCAGCCAGAACAGCCGCTTCCTTCGGTTTTCTTGCCTCAAACAGATCCGCTACCCGCGGCAAACCACCGGTAATATCACTTGTTTTTGAGCCTTCCTGCGGAATTCTTGCAATGACATCGCCGGTTGCAACCGCATCGCCATCCTCAAGCCCTAAGATCGCATTGGCTTCTAAGAAGTAATGCGCCGGCACATCCGTACCCGACAGCATCAAGGCTTTGCCTTTTGCGTCTACTAAGGAAACCGCCGGACGCATATCTTTACCCGCACTGGGACGATCTTTCGGGTCAATAATTGAGATACTGTTCAAACCAGTAAGCTCATCGGTCTGGCGACGAACAGTTAAGCCCTCTTCCATGTTCTCAAAGACGACCTTACCAGCGACTTCGGTCACAATCGGATGCGTTAACGGATCCCAGGTTGAGACAATCTCACCAGCCTCGACAACTTGTCCTGGTGCAGCCTTAATCACAGCGCCATAAGGCACCTTATAGCGCTCACGCTCCTTACCGGACTCCTGATCTGCAATCGCGACTTCTCCAGACCGAGAAACAGCCACCAGCTCGCCATTCATCTTTTCAATTGTTTTCAGGTTATGAGCCTAAAAACACCCTTGTGCTTAACTTGAACGTTATCGACCGCTGTTGCACGAGATGCCGCACCACCAATGTGGAACGTTCGCATGGTTAACTGCGTTCCTGGCTCGCCAATCGACTGTGCCGCAATCACACCAACCGCTTCACCGATATTAACAATATGGCCTCGACCCAGGTCGCGACCATAACAGTTGCTACAAATACCGTAGCGAGTCTCACAAGTAATCGCACTTCGAACCTTGATCTCATCGACGCCCATCCCTTCGACCCGATCCGCCCACTTCTCATCGATCAAGGTCCCTCTTGGAATCAAGACCTCGTCACCCGCGACGTTGTAGACATCTTCTGCAATTACGCGACCCAAGACTCTGGAGCCTAGGCCTGCGATCACATCTCCGCCTTCAATCACCGCATTCATGATCATGCCATCATCGGTACCACAATCGACTTCCGTTACGACTAGATCCTGCGCCACATCAACCAATCGTCGCGTCAAGTAACCCGAGTTCGCTGTTTTCAACGCGGTGTCGGCCAAACCTTTACGAGCACCGTGGGTTGAGATGAAGTACTGCATAACCGACAACCCTTCTCGGAAATTTGCAGTGATCGGCGTTTCAATAATGGATCCATCCGGTTTTGCCATCAAACCTCGCATGCCCGAGAGCTGACGGATCTGCGCGGGAGAGCCTCGAGCCCCAGAATCGGCGTACATCCACACACTATTGAAAGAGCTTTGCGTCTCCTCTTCACCATCCTTGTTTAAGACAGTTTCCGTGCTCAATGTATCCATCATCGCATTACTGACCTGGTCACTCGCGCGCGTCCAGATATCAATTACCTTGTTATACTTTTCACCCTGGGTTACCAACCCGGACGAAAACTGGCTCTCAATTTCTCGAATTTCGTCTTCACTTCGATCAATGATTGCGGCTTTTTCAGCAGGAATCACGAAATCCTCGACGCCAATTGAGGCACCAGAACGCGTTGAGTACTCATACCCCATATACATCAATTGATCCGCAAAGATCACCGTCTCTTTCAAACCAACATTGCGGTAACACAAGTTGATGAGTCGCGACATATCCTTGTTAACCATCGTCTTGTTGATTTCCGCATAGGGAATCCCGTCTGGCACGATTTCAAATACCAATGCTCGACCTACTGTGGTGTCATGAATCACGGAATGCTCATGCCACTGACCTTCGTCATCGATGATCTTTTCGTGAACCCGAACCTTAATCTTCGCCTGCAGACCAACCTGACGGTTCGCATAGGCTCGAGCAACTTCTTCGATATCAGAGAACCGCATGCCTTCGCCAAGGTCGTTCACCCGGTCTCGAGTCATCCAATAAACCCCAAGCACCACGTCCTGAGACGGAACGATAACAGGCTCGCCGTCGGCGGGTAGTAAGACGTTATTGGTCGACATCATCAGCGCACGCGCTTCTAACTGCGCTTCAATGGTCAAAGGCACATGAACCGCCATCTGATCGCCATCAAAGTCCGCATTGTAAGCCGTACAAACCAACGGGTGCAGCTGGATGGCCTTACCTTCAATCAGTACTGGTTCAAAGGCCTGAATACCCAATCGATGCAGCGTTGGCGCACGATTCAACAATACAGGATGCTCGCGAATAACTTCCGCCAAGATGTCCCAGACTTCAGCAGTTTCTTTTTCAACCATCTTCTTTGCTGCTTTGATGGTTGTTGCAAGCCCTTTGGCTTCCAGCTTGCCGAAAATGAATGGCTTAAACAGCTCAAGTGCCATCTTCTTAGGTAATCCGCACTGGTGCAGACGTAATGTCGGCCCAACGACAATCACGGACCGTCCTGAATAGTCGACTCGCTTACCCAACAGATTTTGTCTGAATCGGCCTTGCTTGCCTTTAATCATGTCTGCAAGAGATTTTAACGGCCGCTTATTGGTGCCGGTGATTGCTCTACCGCGACGACCATTATCTAATAGCGCATCTACAGCTTCTTGCAGCATACGCTTTTCGTTTCGCACAATAATGTCGGGTGCCGCAAGGTCTAACAACCGCTTCAGTCGATTATTTCGATTGATGACGCGTCGATACAAATCATTCAAGTCAGATGTTGCGAATCGCCCTCCTTCGAGTGGCACTAAAGGCCTTAAATCTGGCGGCAATACAGGTAGGACGTTAAACACCATCCAAGCTGGCTCATTACCGGATGCGATAAAGGCCTCGATCAACTTCAGACGCTTCGTGAGTTTCTTAATCTTAGTATCGGAGTTAGTCTGCGGCAGTTCTTCTCGCAGCCGCGCGACTTCATCTTTTAGGTCCATCTGCCGCATCAAATCTTGAATCGCTTCAGCACCCATCTTCGCTTCGAAGTCATCGCCAAACTCTTCAAGTGCCTCATAGTACTGCTCGTCCGATAGCAACTGTCCTTTTTCAAGGGAAGTCAGACCTGGATCAATCACGACGAAACTTTCAAAGTATAAAATCCGCTCTATATCTCTCAATGTCATGTCCATTAAGAGACCGATTCGAGACGGCAATGATTTCAGAAACCAAATGTGCGCAACCGGCGCTGCCAGCTCAATATGACCCATACGCTCGCGTCGCACTTTTGCCAGCGCAACTTCAACACCACACTTCTCGCAGATCACACCTCTGTGCTTTAACCGCTTATATTTACCGCACAAACACTCGTAATCTTTATTCGGCCCAAAGATCTTTGCACAGAACAAACCATCCCGTTCCGGCTTGAAAGTCCTATAGTTAATCGTCTCTGGCTTCTTGACCTCGCCAAAAGACCAGGAGCGAATCATCTCTGGCGATGCCAGACCAATCCTTAATGAATCAAATTCCTCTGACTGACCCTGAGCCCGCAGCATATTCAGTAAGTCTTTCACAGTGTTCCTCCAAGTTGGGCATCAAAGCCCGATCGAAAATTAGTGTGTTGAATAAAACCCTATCGCTCAGTCATGCTCGAGCTCAATATCGATCCCTAAGGACCGTATCTCTTTCACCAACACATTAAATGACTCCGGCATACCGGGCTCCATTCGATGATCACCATCCACAATGTTTTTATACATTCTGGTTCGACCATGAACGTCGTCAGATTTCACTGTCAGCATTTCCTGCAAGGTGTAGGCGGCGCCATAAGCTTCTAGCGCCCAAACCTCCATCTCACCGAATCGTTGACCGCCAAACTGTGCTTTACCACCCAGTGGCTGCTGCGTCACAAGACTGTACGAGCCCGTTGAGCGCGCATGCATTTTGTCATCAACCAAATGGTTCAGTTTCAGCATATACATGATCCCAACCGTGACTGGCCGATCAAATTGCTCACCGGTACAACCATCAAACAACAATGTTTGGCCATCTGCTGGCAAGCCTGCGAGCGATAACATCTGCTTAATTTCTTCTTCGTTAGCGCCGTCAAAAACGCCCGTCGCCATCGGCACGCCGCCTCGAAGGTTGCCCGCTAATTGAAGGATTTCAGCATCAGACAACGACTCGAGATCTTCTTTTCGACCACTCTTGTTGTAGACCTTGTCCAGAAAGCTTCGAAGTTCAGCGATTTCTCGCTGAGCATCGAGCATCTCACCGATCCGAAGACCAAGCCCTTCTGCCGCCCAACCGAGATGGGTTTCAAGAATCTGCCCGACGTTCATTCGCTTTGGGACACCCAAAGGATTTAAAACGATATCGATCGGCTGACCGTTGGTATCGAAGGGCATATCCTCCTCAGGCTTAATGACTGAGATCACACCTTTGTTACCATGCCGACCTGCCATCTTGTCGCCAGGCTGTATGCGACGCTTAATCGCAAGGTAGACCTTAACAATTTTGAGTACACCCGGCGCTAGGTCGTCCCCGCCCTGGAGCTTGCCTTTGCTTTCTTCAAATTTCTCATCCAAGTCCGCTCGACGCGCTTTAAGCCGCTGTTCTGCACCTTGAATCTGCTCATTCAGCTCGTCTTTTTCCATTCGGAGCTTGAACCAATCTTCCGGGTCGAGCTCTTTGAGATAGGCTGCTGTGACCTTCTCGCCCTTCTTCAGCTTCGGACCCGCAACCACGACTTTACCTGTTAGGGCCGCAGCCAAACGCTCGTAGGTCGCATTCTCAATGATCGAAAATTCAGCCTCAATGTTTTTGCGGATCCCTTTTAAGGCTTCAGCATCAATATCTTTCGCGCGCTTATCTTTCTCTATCCCATCACGCGTGAACACACGCACATCGATTACCGTGCCGTTATAGCTGCTCGGAACACGAAGACTGGTATCTTTCACATCAGAGGCTTTCTCACCGAAAATAGCTCTCAGAAGCTTCTCTTCAGGCGTTAACTGAGTTTCACCTTTAGGCGTTACTTTACCCACCAGAATATCGCCGGCCGCAACTTCAGCGCCAATATATACAATCCCCGACTCATCAAGCTTACCGAGCGCGCCCTCGCCAACATTTGGAATATCACAGGTGATCTCTTCTGATCCGAGCTTGGTATCCCGAGCAATACAGGTCAATTCCTGAATATGAATGGTCGTAAAACGATCTTCTTTGACGACCTTCTCTGATATCAATATAGAATCTTCGAAGTTGTAACCATTCCAGGTCATAAATGCGATTCGCATATTCTGACCCAGTGCCAGCTCTCCGGTATCAACCGATGGGCCATCCGCCAAAATATCATGCTTTGCGATCACATCGCCTTCTTTCACCAAAGGCCGTTGATTGATACACGTATTTTGGTTCGAGCGGGTGTACTTTACTAAATCATAAATGTCGACACCGGCTTCGCCGCTTTCCGTTTCGGCATTGCTAACCCGAATAACGATTCGCGCCGCATCAACCGTTTCAACAACACCGCCTCGTAGGGCAACAACACAAACCCCAGAATCGCGCGCAACCGCACGTTCCAACCCGGTGCCCACTAACGGCTTTTCTGACACTAACGTCGGAACAGCCTGACGCTGCATGTTTGAGCCCATCAAGGCGCGGTTCGCGTCATCGTGTTCTAAAAATGGAATCAATGCCGCCGCGACCGATACAACCTGCTTTGGCGACACGTCCATGAAATTGATGTTCTCACGCGCCATCTTGGTAAATTCACCTTGATGCCGTACATCAACCAAATCCTCGATCAGATGACCACGACTATCAACTTGCGCGCTTGCTTGCGCAATCACGTAGTCCGCTTCAACAATCGCAGAAAGATATTCGATTTCGTCTGTAACTTTGCCATCCACCACTCGGCGGTAGGGACTCTCCAAGAACCCATAATTGTTCGTTCGAGCATAGGTCGCAAGGGAGTTAATCAACCCAATATTCGGCCCTTCAGGGGTCTCAATTGGGCACACCCGCCCGTAATGGGTCGCGTGCACATCTCGAACCTCAAAGCCTGCGCGCTCACGCGTTAATCCGCCTGGCCCCAATGCAGAAACCCGGCGCTTGTGTGTCACTTCAGACAACGGATTATTTTGATCCATAAACTGCGATAATTGCGCTGAGCCAAAGAACTCTTTAACCGCGGCTGCAACCGGTTTGGCATTAATTAGATCTTGGGGCATTAACCCTTCGGATTCCGCCAAACTCAATCGCTCTTTCACCGCGCGCTCGACTCTGATTAAACCCAAACGAAACGCATTTTCGGCCATTTCACCAACAGAACGAACCCGGCGATTACCAAGGTGATCAATATCATCAACAATATCGAATCCATTTCGAATATTAATGAGGCATTTTAGAACCTGAAGCACATCATCGTTATCGAGCGTACCCGCACCCGTTTCTTCCTCTCGTCCAAGACGACGGTTGAATTTCATTCGACCGACCGCGGTTAGGTCATAGCGGTCTGATGAGAAAAATAGATTGTTAAACAGATTCTCAGCCGCTTCTTTGGTGGGCGGCTCGCCTGGTCGCATCATTCGGTATATTTCAACCAACGCTTCAAGTCGATTCGTGCAAGGATCTGCATCCAACGTATCGGCCATAAACGGACCATGGTCCAAATCGTTGGTATAAATCGTCTCAAACGCCGTAACGTTCAACGCTCGCAGCTGCTCAAGGATTTCAGGTGTGATAATCGCATTGCAAGGCACAACGATTTCACCGGTCTCTTCATCCACCATGTTCTTGGCCAAGCGATGACCGCAAACATACTCCGCAGGAACAGACAGCTCCGTTAAATTGAGCTTCTCCATCTCGCGGATATGGCGAGCAGTGATTCTGGTGCCCTCGGTGACCAGCACCTCACCTTTTTTGTTCGTAATATCAAATTGCGCCGTTTCACCACGCAATCGATTGGCAATCAGGCTCAAAGTATAGCCGTCTTCAGTCATCTGAAACGCATCAGTGTCAAAGAACAGGTCTAAAATCTCTTCTGCTTCAAGGCCGAGCGCGCGCAGCAAAATTGTGGCAGGAAGCTTTCTACGGCGATCAATCCGAACATAAACCAAATCCTTCGGATCGAATTCAAAATCAAGCCATGAACCCCGCATTGGGATGACGCGCCCTGAATACAAAAGCTTACCTGAGGAGTGCGTCTTACCTTTATCGTGATCAAAAAAGACCCCGGGCGACCGGTGCAACTGAGAAACAACCACTCTCTCAATACCATTGATCACAAAGGTGCCATTTTCAGTCATGAGCGGTATCTCGCCCATGTACACTTCTTGCTCTTTTATGTCTTTGATGGCTTTATTCGAGGAATCCTTATCGTAAATAATCAATCGTACTTTGACCCGCAATGGCACAGCGTAGGTCACACTTCGCGACTGACATTCCTTAACATCAAAAACCGCCTTGCCCAGCCGATACCCGACATACTCCAATGCCGCGTTACCCGAGTAAGACACGATCGGGAAAACAGACCGAAAAGCAGCGTGCAGACCTGACTCTAAACGGTCTTCCTGACTGCCTTCTTCTTGAAGGAACTGCTTATAAGAATTGACCTGTATCCCGAGGAGGTATGGGATATCCATTACCGTCGGCAATTTACTAAAGTCTTTCCTAATACGCTTTTTTTCTGTATACGAATAGGCCATTAACGCCTCCAGGCTTACTTTGGGTCTCAACCGAACAAATATTAACGGCAAAGTAAGGCGCCGAGTTTCCTCGGCNCCTTNAGGGCTTTGCCACTGATCTCAAAGAAATCAGTCTTACTTCAGCTCAACTGTCGCGCCCGCTTCTTCGAGCTGCTTCTTAAGATCTTCCGCTTCAGCTTTCGATGCGCCTTCCTTGATTGTAGAAGGTGCTGCATCGACCATATCTTTAGCTTCTTTCAAGCCAAGACCGGTAATGGCGCGAACAACCTTGATCGCGTTCACTTTCTTCTCACCCGCTGAGACGAGTACCACTTCAAACTCATCCTGCTCGACAGCAGCGCCAGCATCCCCACCACCACCAGCAGCCGGCGCGGCAGCAACAGCTGCAGCAGCTGAAACGCCAAACTTTTCTTCCATCGCTTCAACCAAAGCGACTACATCCATAACGCTCATTTCTGCAATTGCATTCAAAATATCGTCTTTTGATAATGACATGTGTCCTATCTCCGTTTTTTAATCGTTTAATCAGGCAGCTTGCTTTTGATCTTTAACCGCAGCAACCACACGTGTAACCCGACCAGGAATATCATTCATGGTTCTAACCAACTTGGTTACCGGCGCTTGCATCACAGCCATCAGTAATGACAAAGCTTCATCTCGAGTCGGCAACTTAGCCAATGCATCAATTTGATCAGCCGGGAGTAACTTACCCCCCACGCTCAACGCCTTGATTTCGAAATCACTGTTGTTTTTTGCGAACTCCTTAAACACTCGCGCAGAAGCACCTGGATCTTCCAGGGCAAACGCCAGCACACAGGGTCCAAGCAATGTTTCATTCATGCACTCGAAATCCGTTCCCTCAAAGGCCTTTTTAGCCAATGTATTCCGAATAACGCGCACTTGAACACCGGACGCCCGGGCTGCGACTCGAAGCGACGTCATCGCATCCACGCCAACACCTCGATAGTCCGCCATCACTGCCGACAAGGCCGCTTTCGCAGTCTCGTTTACTTCAGCGACAATCGCCTGTTTCTCTTTAAGTCCAATCGGCACTTTTGTACTCCTCGACTTGTTACGTTTCCCGTCAGCTTGCACCTGCGGGGGTGTACGGTGACAAGATTCATGACTCTGAACCGCGTTCAACCGTCTGCGTAGGCCTGCAAACCCCAAATTAACCGACTAACCGTCGGACCTACGGTCTTTGACGAGTGATGACCTGCGGTCAGCCACTCCAAAGAAGTTAAATTCTTAGCAAACTAGGCCTCTAATGAGGCTTGATCGATGGCAATACCCGCGCCCATCGTCGTCGACAAGGTGACCTTTTTCACATAAATGCCTTTAGCGGATGCCGGCTTGATCTTCTTTAGATCCGCGAGCAACGCTTCGACATTCTGTTTAATGGCTTCTGGGTCAAACCCAACTTGGCCAACACCGCCGTGTATAATGCCGTTTTTATCGGTTCGATAACGCATTTGACCCGATTTTGCGTTCTTGACTGCTTCAGCAACGTCTTGTGTGACGGTTCCAAGCCGCGGATTCGGCATCAATCCTCTTGGGCCTAATACTTGACCCAATTGACCAACAATCCGCATTGTATCGGGCGTTGCAATCACAACATCAAAATTCAAATTTCCAGCCTTCACTTCAGCCGCAAGATCTTCCATCCCAACAATATCAGCACCCGCTTCGGTGGCCTCAGTTGCCTTTTCACCCTGAGCAAACACCGCAACCCGCACTGTTTTGCCGGTTCCGTTTGGCAAAACCGTTGCGCCCCGAACCACCTGATCCGACTTTCGCGGGTCGACGCCCAAGTTAACGCTTACGTCAATCGATTCTTTAAACTTCACGGACGATAGCTCGTTCAAAATCGCAACGGCTTCCGAAACCGGATAATTCTTCGCTGGATCAACCTTTTCCTTAAACGCTTTAACTCTCTTACTTAGCTTCGCCATTTACACACCCTCCGTTTCAATGCCAGCACTACGAGCGCTTCCGGCGATGGTTCGAACGGCCGCATCCATATCTTTCGCCGTTAAATCTGGCATTTTCATTGTCGCAATTTCTTCCAATTGCGCGCGATTGACCTTACCGACTTTCTTAATATGTGGTTCTGGACTGCCGCTCGTAATACCTGCTGCCTTCTTCAAAAGAATCGAAGCGGGTGGTGTTTTCTTAATGAAGGTGAAGCTTTTATCGCTATAGACAGTAATGACGACGGGAATCGGCATCCCTTCCTCCATACCTTGCGTCTCAGCGTTGAACGCTTTACAAAATTCCATAATATTGACGCCGCGTTGCCCCAACGCTGGGCCAACAGGCGGGCTCGGATTGGCCTTGCCAGCTGGTACTTGAAGCTTGATATAAGCATCGATCTTCTTTGCCATAATAGATTCTCCCGTGGGTACAAGCCCTGACCGACAGCATATTACTGCGCCAGGTCCCCTTTAATAACGACGAAACGGCAATTCTGTCGTTATATTTAACGTCTCTGGTTAGGCTTTTTCGACCTGACCAAAGTCCAGTTCGACCGGGGTAGACCGGCCGAAAATTGTGACTGCAACATGCAATCGATTCTTTTCATAATTCACTTCTTCAACAACCCCATTGAAGTCATTGAACGGCCCATCAACCACACGAACAAACTCGCCAGGCTCAAACACCGTCTTGGGCGTAATTTTCTCACTACCAACCTGCACTCGTTGCAGGATCGCTTGCGCTTCGGCATTAGAAATTGGCGCAGGATGATCGGCTTTGCCACCGATAAAACCCATCACCCGAGGCGTTTCTTTAACAAGATGCCAAGTACTCTCGTCAAGCTCCATCTCAACCAAGACATAACCCGGGAAGAACTTGCGCTCACTGCGCCGCTTCTTCCCAGCTTTCATTTCTACAACTTCCTCTGAAGGCACCAACACTTCACCGAACTTTTCTTCAAGCCCTGACAACTCTATTCGCTCAAGCAGCGCTCGCATAACCTGCTTTTCAAATCCAGAAAAAGCGTGGACTACGTACCATCGTTTATTCAATGCGTCACCCATTTCCTTAGAAAGAAGTCCGTGTTAGCCAATCAATCCGCTGACAGACCAACTCAGTGTCGAGTCCAGAGCCCACAAAATGAGCCCCACAAATATCACCATCACAACCACGATCAAGGTTGTTTGAGTTGTCTCTTGCCGCGTCGGCCAAACAACTTTTCTAATTTCAACGCGCGCTTCTTTGGCTAAATCCCAAGTGGCTCTGCCCTGAACCGTGGTTAACGCGATCGCCACTACAACACCAGCTATGACGATTCCCGCAAGCACCCGATACAACAACGTCAGCGCCGCATACTCAGCATTTGCATAGAGACCCGCCACCAAGACAGCTAATGCAACAAGCCACTTCAAGGCATCTAGTTTTCCAGCGTTGTCAGATACTGCGCTCACAATTACCCCTAAAATCCACGTAATAAGCCAATCTATCCTGAAGTCTGTGCAACAGCTTGGCAGGCCAGGAGGGAATCGAACCCCCAACCTGCGGTTTTGGAGACCGCTGCTCTGCCAATTGAGCTACTGGCCTAGCTGCTTGCGCAAAACACTCAGGATAGAATTGCTCGAGACCCCGTCCAGATTTAGTCTTTAATTTTTGTTACAACGCCAGCACCAACCGTTCGGCCGCCTTCGCGAATCGCAAATCGCTGGCCTTCTTCCATCGCAATCGGGGCTATCAGCTCAACATCCATCAAAACGTT
>JGI20157J14317_10003063_pt1 | contig 13697 bp, 12 predicted proteins | sample COG_07_FD_14317 | JGI IMG/M metagenome (IMG submission 14317)
TATTAATTTGGGGAGCAAAAGATACTTGGATTCCTTTGGGAAATGGAAAAAGAATGGATAGCATGCTGCCGAATTCTAAACTAGTTATTTTAGAAAATTCAGGTCATGTTCCTATGGAGGAAAACCCAAAAGAAAGTTTAGAATTTTTAAAATCTTTTTTAAACGAATCTTCATAAAAATTAAAAATGCACATAGCGCAATTAAGAGATTTTTGTTTGTCAAAAAAAGGAGTAACAGAGCACTTTCCTTTTGATAACGTAACTTTGGTTTTTAAAGTGATGGATAAAATTTTTGTACTTCTAAGAATAGATAAGTGGGAGCAAGGTGCACAATGTGTAAATTTAAAATGTGATCCTGAGAAAGCAGAAGAATTACGAGAAGTTTATGAGGGTGTGCAGCCTGGTTGGCATTCAAATAAAAAGCATTGGAATACAGTAGCTGTAAATAACAGTGATGTTTCAGATGATTTGGTTCAAGAACTCATCAATCATTCTTATGATATGGTGGTAAAAGGATTGACAAAAAAAACACAAGTTATATTAAAGGATTTGTAAAATGAAAAAGCAAGAACTTAGAGCGCTTTACAAGCAAAAAAGAAAGGATCTAACTGAAATCCAAATTAAGAGTTTGCAAGAAAATATATACCAACAGATTTATAACCTAGATCTTTCTACTGTTAAAAATGTGCATTTATTTTTATCCATGCCTAAATTTAAAGAGATAGATACCGCACCGTTAATTACCTGGTTTAGAAATAAAAATAAACGGATTGTAGTAAGTAAATGCAATTTTAAAGACAATACATTGTCACATTTTTTTTTAGAAGAAAATACCGTTATATCGTTGAATAAATTTGGGGTTTTAGAGCCTGTAGCTGCAGAATTAGTCGAAGAAAATAAATTAGATTTAATTTTTATTCCAATGTTAATCTCTGATGATAAAAAATTTAGAGTGGGTTATGGAAAAGGTTTTTATGATCGATTTTTATCAAATTGCAGAAAAGACGCAAAATTTATAGGGTTAAATTTTTTTCCCCCGATAAAAGCAATAGAAGATAAAAATGAGTTTGATATTCCTTTGCATCAAGTAATTTATCCTAAATAAACCCTAACTGCTTATTTAACACCTAAGAAAATGATTAGTTTTTAATAGTACAAGTATCGCCTAGCTTATGATGTCAAATTATTTTCATAAAATCTTCACCAAATATTTTATGCAAGTAGAAAATAACTTCTTTGGCATTTTCTTTTGTAAACGTAAGCGGTGGTTTTATTTTTAAGACATTATGATCTAGACCGTCAGAACTCATTAAAATACCATGGTCTTTCATTCTGTTTATAAGGTAATCTGTTTGTATTGGTAATGGTTTTTTTTGAGCATCTACCAATTCAATACCTAAGAAAAATCCTTGACCTCTTATATTACCAATAATAGGAAAATCTTTTGCTAGATTGAGAAGTTGTTCTTTTAAAAAAGCACCAACTTCTAAAGCGTTCTCTTGTAATTTTTCTTTTTTTACTGTTTGCAATACAGCAGTTCCTATAGCACAAGAAACAGGGTTTCCTCCAAAGGTGTTAAAAAACTCCATGCCATTAGCAAAACTATTGGCTACTGCTTCTGTGCAAACCACAGCTGCCAGAGGATGTCCGTTTCCTATAGGTTTCCCAATGGTAATAATATCTGGAAGTACGTTGTGTAATTGAAAGCCCCAAAAAGATGTTCCAAGTCTTCCACAACCTACTTGTACTTCATCAGAAATACACAATCCACCTGCTTTTCTAATCGCTGCATAGGCTTTAGATAAAAAGCCTTTTGGCAACTCTATTTGTCCGCCACAAGAAATAATAGGTTCTACAATTAGCGCACTTACACCACGTCCTTTTTGATGAATCCTATCAATGCATTTTTGTACTTCTTCTGCGTATTTTTCTCCAGTATTTTTGCCCCTGTATTTTCCTCTAAAAGCATCTGGTAATGGAAAGATATGTGTGTGTTCTGGTGTTCCTTTACCGCCTTTTCCATCAAATTTATAAGAAGAAATATCTACACAAATATTTGTGTTTCCATGATAACCAACCTGTGAGGCAATAACATCTTCTTTACCTGTTACAGTTTTTGCCATTCTAATAGCTAATTCATTGGCTTCACTGCCAGAATTTACAAAATGGACAACACTTAATTCGGGTGGTAAGGTTGCTAAAATTTCTTTGGCTAGTAGGTTTATGTTTTCATGAAGATACCTAGAGTTTGTATTGAGTATAGCTGTTTGCTCTTGCCCTGCTTTTACAACTGTAGGATGCTCATGGCCAACATGAGCAACATTGTTTATGGTATCTAAATATTTTCTTCCCAATTCATCTAAAAGATACACACCTTCTCCTCGAACTATTTTAAGAGGTTCTTTGTATTGCAAACTCAAGCCTTTTCCTAAATGCTGTTTTCTGTACCCAATTAATTCTTCGTTTGAAGTATTCTTTTTTGTTTGGAGGTTTTTAATATGAAACAATGCATTAGGGTCTAACAAAGACTTTTCCAAACAGCTATTTGATTTGCATAGGCAACTCCAGGAAAATCAGTTGTATAGTCTAATAAAGAAAGCATTACCTGAAAATGCAGATGAGGGGCCCAATTACCATTGACGGTTTTATCTCCTAATACACCAATTTTTTGCCCTTTTAAAATTGTGTCTCCTTTTTGGTAATGCAATACACTTGCTGGATCTAAATGACCATATAATGTGTAGAACTCGAGATCTTCTTCTTTATGTTTTAAAACAACCAAGCCACCATATTCTTTATCTCCATGGTCATTTACTGCTAAGGCTATTTCACTATCAAACAATGCATGAACAGGCGTGTTTGTAGGAAGCCAAAAATCGATTCCTAAATGAATAGTTCTACTTTCTGGGCCATAATTTCCTATTTTATCATAGGCATTAGCTGTGTACAAAGGTCTTGGCTCTAGATACCCGCCAGAGATAATTTTTGTTGGATGTTCTTGCTGAAGTTGGTCTATTTTAAATTGAAAAAAGTCAATATTGTTAAAATCGGTTTGATGGCCAATCCAAGAACTAGAGACACTTAAATCTAATAGTTGAATGTCTTTTCTATGAATAGATGGAAATAACTCTGCTAGAGAATATTCTGTNGTTGCTGCCCATTTTTTAAATTGNTCTTCATTTGGATGTGCAGAAAAACCACANGCATNTCTAAANGAATANTGTGCAAAATCTTCTGANATTTTAGACCATTTATANAANACTTCCCAGGCAGNTTTTTCGCTAATCCANAGATATTCATTNTCTGGTTCNTCAATTTTNCTCATNGCAGCTCTNGTAACAATAATTACAAGNCGCATGGCAATGGCATTAAATAAATGAGCTAGCTCTTTTTCTAATAAAGGAAAAGAATTATGATAGCCTTTTATAAATGCAAGAGCCGCCTCTAATGGTTCTTGATGACCCATATTCCCATAGGCACAAAGAATGGCTAGATCATTAATGGTTTGTGTGTGCATGGCATCTCCATAGTCTATGGCTGCTTTTGCTTTTGGCTGCTCTATGCTATTGGTAACAATAATATTATTGTCATTAGGATCATTATGTACGATGCTTTTTCTTAAACGAGTATAGGTGGGTTGATAGGCTTCAAACTTATCTTGAAACAGCATTAGTATTTCTTTTTCGGGAGCTTCAAATAAATGTAACTGCTTTTTTGTCCAAAGAGATTGTGCAATATCCCATTCAAAATTATAATGCGCTTCCGGATGCTTAAAACCTTGTAATACTTTTGTTAAGGCTCCACATTGTGAACCAATACTGAAGCGTAAATCTTCTAATTGTGGGTTTACAGCACTCCAGACTTTACCCGAAACCCAGGTGAGTAAACGTACACAACGCGTTTTTTTGTAACGATCTGTAATTTCAGAAATTAAATGATTGTTTTTATCTGTAACGGCTTTTGGAGCAATGATTTCTTCATCGCTATTCTCAATAAATTGCAATAAGTGCTGCTGGTATTCTAGATACTTTTTGTTTTCTTCAACTCTAGAAATTTTTAAAATATACCCTTCTTCATTCTCTATTTTAATTCTAAAATTAAAATCAACATAACCAGGCAAAGGAGATGCAGTTCCTTTGATTTGATACAAGTCAAAAAGAATTTTTTCGGCCGCTAGTAATGAGATTTTCTGTTGCGCGTAATTCATAATTTAAAAATAGGATAAAACTTGAATAAAAACCCTTTTTATTCTTTGTAAATTTGTTCTAAATATAGCAAGATTATGAATGTGAAAGGAAACATTATAGATATTCTTAATAAAAGAATTTTTAAAGGTGAAGTGGTCATAGAAAACGGATATATTTCGGCTATTAGAGAAGTAAATCACGAGGTAGAAAATTATATTTTACCTGGCTTTGTAGATGCGCATATTCACATAGAAAGTTCTATGGTAGTACCTTCAGAATTTGCAAAAATTGCTATTGTACACGGAACGGTAGCTACGGTTTCTGATCCGCATGAAATTGCCAACGTTTTAGGAGTAAAAGGAGTTGATTTTATGATTGAAAACGGAAAGAAAGTTCCGTTAAAATTTAATTTTGGAGCGCCAAGTTGTGTACCTGCCACTTCTTTTGAAAGTGCTGGAGCAATTATAGATGCTGCTGATATTAAGTTGATGATGGAAAATCCTGATATCAAATACCTTGCAGAAATGATGAATTATCCGGGGGTATTGTTTGATGATGAAGAGGTGCTTAAAAAGATTGAACACGCAAAAAACAACAACAAACCAATTGATGGTCACGCCCCTGGTTTAAGAGGCGATGATGTTACTAAATACATTGCTGCAGGAATTTCTACAGATCATGAGTGTTTTACTTTTGATGAAGCACTAGAGAAGTTGCAAAAAGGAATGAAGGTACTTATTAGAGAAGGAAGTGCAGCCAAGAATTTTGAAGCCTTAATAGCTTTATTACCAGAACATTTCGAAAATATGATGTTTTGTTCAGATGATAAGCATCCAGATGATTTGCTATTAGGGCATATAAACCAGTTATGTGAAAGAGCAGTAGCAAAAGGAATTGATGTTTTTAAAGTGTTGCAAGCAGCTTGTGTAAACCCTGTAAAACATTATAATTTAGAGGTTGGTTTGTTGCAAAAAGGAGATGCTGCAGATTTTATTTTGGTTGATAATTTAAAAGAATTCAATGTTTTAGAAACCTACATTAACGGAGAGCTGGTGGCTAAAAACGGAGAAAGTTTTGTGAAATCTGTTCCTTTTGAAATCTTGAATAATTTTAATACGGATACAAAGAAAGTAGCAGATTTTAGATTTGAATCTTCAGCAAATAAAATTAGAGTCATTGAGGCTTTAGATGGAGAATTGGTAACCAATAATATTGAAGCAGATACTTTAATTGTAGATGGGAATTTAGTTTCAAATACGGCAACTGATGTTCTAAAAATGACGGTTGTAAATAGATATAAAAATGAAGCACCCGCAATTGCGTTTATTAAAAACTTCGGAATTAAAGAAGGTGCCATTGCAAGTTCTGTGGGGCATGATTCTCATAATATTATTGCCATTGGGGTTTCAGATGAAGCAATTTGTAAAGCTGTAAATTTAATCATAGAAAATAGAGGAGGCGTTTGTGCTATAAATAATATTGAAGAAAAAATAGTTTCTTTGCCGGTTGCAGGTATTATGTCTGATTTGTCTTTGGAAGAAATTGGCAAATCATATGCAGAATTAGATCAAATAGCAAAGAAAATGGGTAGCAAACTGAGAGCGCCTTATATGAGTTTATCTTTTATGGCCCTATTGGTAATTCCTTCTTTAAAATTGTCAGACAAAGGTTTATTCGATGGAACTTCTTTTCAATTTACATCGTTGGAAGTGCTTTAAGTTAAGTTTTGTAGTTTTAATTACATGCATTCCAAATAACATCTTTTGGTGTGGGTGCAGTAATTGCTATTTCTTCTTTAGAAACTGGGTGTATAAACTTTATTTTTCGGGCATGTAAACTAATGCTTCCATCTTTGTTAGAACGTGGAAAACCGTACTTTAAATCTCCTTTTATAGCGCTGCCAATATGAGCTAATTGTGTTCTAATTTGATGGTGTCTGCCTGTTTCTAAATCAATTTCAATTAAAAAATAATTTTCTAATTTTTTAATAATATTGTAGTGCAGGATAGCTTTTTTACTTCCTTCAATTTCTTTTTTGTAGACAAAAGATTTGTTCTTTTTTGTATCTTTTTTTAAAAAATTAGTGAGGGTGTCAGTAGTTACTTTTGGTGCATTTTTCACAAGTGCCCAATAGGTTTTCTTAATTGTTTTTTCGCGTAACATTTTATTCAAACGCTCTAAAGCTTTAGAGGTTCTTGCAAAAATTACGATTCCAGAAGTAGGTCTGTCTAATCGATGCACGGTGCCAATAAAAACTAGACCCGGTTTGTTATATTTGTCTTTTACGTACTCCTTAACAACATCACTTAACGGTTTATCGCCTGTTTTATCGCCTTGGGTAATGTCACCAGCTCTTTTATTGACAATAATGATGTGATTGTCTTCAAATAAAACCTGTAAATTCTCTTTTGTGGAGTTCATAGCACATTTTAATACTACTTTAGATAAGTCTAAAGGTTATTTAAAATCTTTAGCAACATCTTGGTTTACACCATCAATAAAATCTAAAAATTCTTTTCTACCTAAGCCTGTAGAAGAAGAGGTTAAAAATGATGTTGGTAATGTTTGCCAAAATTGTAATAATTTCTTCTTGTAAGAAGTAATNTGTTTATTTAGTTTAGAGCTTCCAAGTTTGTCTGCTTTTGTNAAAACAATACAAAACGGAATTTGGTTTTCACCNAAAAACTGCATGAAATCTAAATCTATTTTTTGAGGATCATGTCTTGAATCTATCAATACAAAAGTGCATACTAATTGCTCTCTTTCTTTAAAATAATTTTCTATAAAATATTGAAAAATTACTCTTTTCTTTTTAGAAACTGAAGCATAACCATAGCCAGGTAGATCTACTAAAAACCACTCTTCATTTACTTTAAAGTGATTTATAAGCTGTGTTTTTCCTGGTTTTCCAGAAATTTTAGCTAAATCTTTCCGCTCCATTAACATATTAATTAATGAAGATTTACCAACATTAGAACGTCCTATAAAGGCGTATTCTGGCATTCTTTCTGGCGGCGCTTTGGTAACATTACTGTTACTCATTATAAACTCTGCTGACTTAATTTTCATTAGATTATATATTTCTAGAAATCAGCCATTTGTGAAGAATTGTATTAAATTCTAGAGGTCTCTCCATCATTGCAGCGTGCCCACATTTGTCAATCCAAAATAAATCAGAATCAGGTAAAATTTTATTAAAATCTACAGCAACTTCTGGAGGTGTTACAACATCTTGTTTTCCCCAGATTAAGCAGGTTGGCTGTTTCATTGCAGGCAAGTCAGCTGACATGTTGTGTCTAATAGCGCTTTTTGCAATTGCTAAAGTTCTTATTACAGAACTTCTATCATTTACTATTTTAAAAACATCATCTACCATTTCTTTCGTTCCGATAGCCGGATCATAAAAGACGCCTTGTGTTTTTTCTTTGATATATTCATAGTTTCCTCTTTTTGGGAAACTATCTCCCATAGCTTTTTCATATAAACCAGAACTTCCGGTTAAGACTAGCGCTTTGACTTGTTCTTGATTATGTTTTGTGAAATACAAAGCAATATGACCACCTAGAGAATTACCAAGTAAGATGGCACTATTTACTTTTTTTAGCTCCATAAATTCTTTTAGAAATTCAGCTAAATTTTTAACGTTGGTTTGTAAAAGAGGAAGGGAGTAAAGGGGTAGTTCTGGGATTAATACTTTGTAGCCATTTTTAGAGAAATGTTCAAAGGTGTCGTTAAAATTACTTAAGGCACCCATTAAGCCATGTAAGATAATAATAACAGGTCCTTCACCTGCCTCTGCATATGTAAATTTCCCTTCGGTTTTCAACTGGTCTATCATCGTTCAATTCGATTTACGTAATGGCAAATGTAATTCTTTTTTATAACATAATTCTCGTTTTATTAAATCACTCTAAATCAAATTTTAAGATGGGTCTTATCTCTAATTGGTGCAAAAAAGAAAGAAGTTGTTAACAATGTGGTAAAAAGTGGTAAGAAGTGGTAAAATTTATATATTTTTGATATATATAAAAACTTTTTTTATTCGTGATAAATTTAATTGGGACATATGAATGTAAGGCAGATGCTAAAGGCAGGGTAATGTTTTCGTCTGCGCTTAAAAAGCAGTTGCAACCAATTATAAATGAGGGATTTGTAATAAAAAGAGCAGTTTTTCAACCTTGCTTAGAATTGTATTCTATGGAAGAGTGGAATTTAATGATGGTGAAAGTGAATAAGCTGAATAAGTTTATTAAAAAGAACAATGATTTTATTAGAAGATTTACAGCAGGTGTAAAAATCGTTGAATTTGATGCTGCGGGTAGGGTTTTAATTCCTAAAGATTTATCTGAGTTCGCTGGAATAAAAAAACAAGTTGTTTTGTCTTCTGCCTTGAATATCATAGAAATTTGGGATAAAGAGAACTATGAAAAGGCAATTGATGATGCTGCTTTAGATTTTGCTGATTTAGCAGAAGAGGTAATGGGAAATACAGAATCAGATGAATTATCATAGTCCAGTTTTATTAAAAGAAAGTATAGATGCTTTAGCTATTAAAGAAGATGGTGTCTATGTAGATGTTACGTTTGGTGGTGGTGGTCATTCAAGAGAGATTTTGAGTAGACTTGGTGAAAACGGAAGATTATTTGGTTTTGATCAAGATCCAGATGCATTAGAGAATGTAATTGATGATACTCGTTTTACGCTGATTCCAGAGAATTTTAGATATATCTCAAGATTCCTGAGGTTTAACGGTGTGAAAAAAGTAGACGGAGTTTTAGCCGATTTAGGGGTTTCTTCTCATCAATTTGACGAAGGGGAAAGAGGTTTTTCTACTCGTTTTGACGGTGACTTAGATATGAGAATGAATCAGAAATCTAAAATTTCTGCAAAGGAAGTTATTGGTAGTTACTCTGAAGAGAAATTAGCAGAGATCTTGTTTTTATATGGCGAGTTAAGGAACTCAAGAAACATAGCCAAAACAATTGTAGAAAAAAGACAAGAAGAAAAAATTGAAACAAGTTTTCAGTTAAAAGAGGCTCTACAAAAATATTTACCGAATGCGGTAGAGCATAAAATATTAGCACAGATATTTCAAGCCATTAGAATTGAGGTAAATGAAGAATTAGAGGTTTTGAAAGAGTTTCTACTGCAAATGCCAAATTTATTAAATAAAGAAGGCCGTTTAAGTGTTATTTCCTATCATTCTTTAGAAGATAGATTAGTAAAAAGATTTATTAGAACTGGGTTGTTTGTAGGTGAACCAGAAAAAGATGTTTTTGGGAATACAGAAGTTCCTATGGAGAAAGTAGGAAAGTTGATGGTGCCAAAAGCAGCCGAAATAAAAGTAAATAATAGATCTAGAAGTGCAAAACTTAGAGTTGCTACTCTAAAAAGAAAAAAGTAATAAGATGTCTAAAATTAAAAAAAGTATGTACGGCTTATTAAGAGGAAGCTTCCTCACAGATGAGTCTGCTTTTAAAAATTGGCGCATTATTATTTTTGTGGTTGGGCTGTTATTGGTAATGATTTCTAGTTCGCACAAATCAGATCAGAAAGTAATAAAAATTGCTGAATTAAATAAGTTGAAGCGAGAATTAAGAGCAGAGTATATAGATACTGGTACTATTTTAATGAGAATGAAAATGGAGTCTAGTATAAGAGANAAAGCAATATCTAGAGGTTTAAGACCTTCAGAAACCCCACCAAAAAAAATAAAAGTAACTTATAAAGACAATTAAAATTGGCAACTNACAAAAAAAGCATTTTAACGAAATTCTACATAGTAGGTGCTTTTATGACGTTGTTTTTGTTAGCTATTATTTTAAGAGTTATTAATCTTCAGTACGTTCAAGGAGATGCCTATAGAGAGCTAGCCACAGAGCTTACGGTTAGACAAGACACTATTTATGCAAATAAAGGCAATGTATATGCCGCAGACGGAAACCTACTAGCAACTTCGATGTCTAAATTCAATATTTTCATGGATTTAGTTACGGTAAAGAATACCATTTTTGAAGAGAATATTGTGAGTTTGTCAAATGAACTTTCAAAAATGCTAGGGAGTTCATCTAGTCATTATCAGAAAAAATTGCGGACTGCAAAAAATAAAAAAAGAAGGTATTTATTAATTGCTAGAAATATTGGATACACAGATTATTTAAAAATGAGAAAATTTCCAATTTTTAATTTAGGGGTGTATAAGGGTGGTTTTATTGCAAAGCACAGAACGGAACGAGCGCACCCAATAGGCAAGATAGCAGAGAGGACTATTGGTTATGATGATTTTAGAGGTGAAGCAGGAATAGAAGGAGCGTTTGCAGATTATATGCAAGGTGAAAATGGATTGAGATGGGAGCAAAAAATTGCTAAAAATCAGTGGAAACCAATTACCGACTTTAACGAAAAAGAACCAATAGACGGGCATGATATTATTACAACTATAGATGTGAATATTCAAGATATTACGCATCATGCACTTTTAAGAAAGTTAGAGTATTTTGAGGCAGATCATGGTTGTGCGGTGGTTATGGAAACTGCAACCGGAGAAATTAAAGCAATTTCTAATTTAGGTAGAACTAAAAAAGGAAAGTATTACGAAAAGAGAAATTATGCGGTATGGGAAAGTCATGAACCTGGTTCTACATTTAAATTGGCAAGCTTAATGGCTGTTTTAGATGATAAAATGATTGATACCTCTACAGTTGTAGACACAGAAAAAGGTAAAATTTTTATTCACGGTTCTAAAGTAGAAGATTCTCACAGAGGTGGTTATGGTAAGATTTCTGCTGCAAGAGTTTTTGAGGTTTCCTCTAATGTTGGCGTTGTGAAGTTAATTAAAAAGCATTACGATCATCAGCCAGAAAAGTTTATTAAGAAATTAGAAACATACGGATTTACAAAGGCAATTGGTTTCCCTATTAAAGGAGAGGGAAGGCCCGTAGTGCCTAAACCATCAGATAAAAGATGGAATAAAATTTCTTTAGAATGGATGTCTTGGGGGTACGGAGTTTCAGTTACACCAATGCAAACCTTAATGTTTTATAATGCTGTTGCAAATAACGGTATAATGGTAAAACCTAGATTTATTAAAGAGCTAAGAAGACAAGATAAAACCGAGAAAATTTTTGAAACAGTGGTTGTTAACCCAAAAATTGCTTCTGATGAAACTTTAAGTAAAATTAGAAAAGTACTAGAAAATGTAGTTGTAAGAGGAACTGCAAATAATATCTATTCTTCAAATTTTTCTATGGCAGGAAAAACAGGAACTGCTAAAAAATACCTTCCTAAACATAAAGACGAAAATGGTAATACAGTAGCTGCAGGATATTCTAACAAACACTACGTAGCTTCATTTGCAGGTTTTTTTCCTGCAGAGAATCCTAAATATTCTTGTATTGTGGTAATTCATGATCCTAAAAAGGAAAAAGGATATTATGGTGCAACCGTTGCTGGACCTGTTTTTAAAGAAATTGCTCAAAAAATTTATACAACAACTCCTGTAGACAACCAATCTGTAGAAGATAAAGCAGGTTTTGAAGAGATTGAAATACAATACGCAACCTATGATGATGCATTGAGTAAAAGCCATACACACAAATTCCAAATGTTAAAGGGATGTCTGGTATGGATGCCTTGTCTTTATTAGAAAATATTGGATTAAAAGTTGAAATTTCTGGAGTTGGTAAAGTAAAATATCAATCTTTAAAAAAAGGAGAGAAAAATTAGTAAAAGGAAATACAATCACCCTAAAATTATCATAGTCTGAAAAACTTAAAAGACATATTATATACCGTTGCAATTACTAAAGTATTTGGTACTACAAACGTAGCCGTAAAAAATCTTGTTTTCGATTCTAGAAAAATTGAAAATGAAGATGTTTTTATTGCTCAAAAAGGAGTTTCTGTTGATGGACATTTATATATAAACAAGGCAATAGATTTAGGTGCTACTGTAATTGTTTGTGAAGACTTTCCTGAAACGCAGAAAGACGAAATTACATACGTTCAAGTGGTAGATGCAAATACTGCTCTGGCAGTTATGGCTTCAAATTTTTACGATAACCCTTCTTCTAAAATACCTTTGATAGGTATTACAGGTACAAATGGTAAAACTACCATAGCATCACTCTTATATCAATTATTTAAGAAGGCAGGATATAAAGTAGGGTTGTTGTCTACTGTTAAAGTTTTGGTAGATGATGTTGAATTTAAGGCAACCCACACAACACCAGATTCTATAACGATTAATGGGTATCTAGATAAAATGATTGACGCCGGTGTAGATTTCTGCTTTATGGAGGTTAGTTCTCACGGTATTCATCAAAAAAGAACAGAAGGATTGGTTTTTACTGGCGGTATTTATACAAATCTTTCGCATGACCATTTAGATTATCATCAAACGTTTGCAGCATATAGAAATGTAAAAAAAGAATTTTTTGATGGATTGCCAAAATCGGCATTTGCACTAACAAATATCGATGATAAAAACGGCAACTTTATGTTGCAAAATACTCAGGCAAAAAAGAAAACATACGCTTTAAAAACATTGGCAGATTTTAAGGTGAAGATATTAGAAAAACAACTTTCTGGCACCTTAATTTCTGTCGATGGAACCGAAGTTTGGACAAAGCTTATAGGTATTTTTAATATCTATAACCTAACTGCAATTATTGCAACTGCAGAGTTATTGGGCTTAGAAAAATTAGAAACATTAACAATTATTAGCGCATTAGAAAGTGTTAGTGGACGTTTCGAATATATAATTTCAGAAGATGGAATTACAGCAATTATAGACTATGCACATACGCCAGATGCATTAAAAAATGTATTAGAAACTATTAATGATATTAGAACAGGTAACGAAAAGGTAATTACAGTAGTAGGTTGCGGTGGGGACAGAGATCAAGCAAAAAGACCAAAAATGGCACATATTGCATCGCAATTAAGTAGCCAAGCAGTTTTTACTTCAGACAATCCAAGAACAGAAAATCCGCAAACTATTTTAGATGAAATGGAAGTTGGTGTTGCCTCAGAAAACTATAGAAAAACATTGACAGTTTTAGATAGAAGACAAGCAATTAAAACGGCTTGTAAACTTTCTGAAGCAGGAGATATTATACTTATTGCAGGAAAAGGACACGAAGATTATCAAGAGATAAATGGCGTTCGTGCTCATTTTGATGATTTAGAAGAAGTGAAAAATTGTTTTAACCAATTAAAAAATTAGTAAGAATGCTGTATTATTTATTCGAATATTTAGAAAGCCAGTTTAGTTTCCCCGGAGCTAGTGTGTTTCAATTTATCACATTTAGAGCTGCAGCAGCTTTTATTTTATCATTGCTAATTTCTGCAATCTATGGTAAGAGAATTATTCAGTTTTTACAAAAGTTGCAAGTCGGCGAAACTATTAGAGATTTAGGCTTAGAGGGTCAGATTCAGAAATCTGGTACGCCAACAATGGGTGGCATTATTATTATTCTAGCAACTTTAATACCCGTTTTTTTATTAGCAAA
>JGI20157J14317_10003077_pt1 | contig 13635 bp, 16 predicted proteins | sample COG_07_FD_14317 | JGI IMG/M metagenome (IMG submission 14317)
GTATTGCAATAGCCAGAGTATTAAATAACAATTTTATAAACAAAGCAGTAAAAGCAAGAGATCTAGCCTATGCATTAAAAGTATACAACCCTTCCAAAAGTCAATTGCAAGAGTTGGAACGATATATGACTTTTGCATCGGCTTCAATAGAAAACAACATCGCAAGCCTTAAACCGGATTTAAATAGATTGGAAAATGTACTCAAAAAAGCTGGAGAACCTGTTGGAAACATCCGAAAATGGCTGGATCAAAAAAGTATGGATTGGTCAAAATATGGTGTAGAATATGTGGACAACATTGGATTTCCAGGCTATTGTGAAGGCTGTTATGAGTTGGCTTTTGTCAATCTTGGTGCGTGCCGAAAAGGTTTGCTCTATATTCCTGAAAAAGAAAAAATATTACCCCTGGAATACAATAGTTATTTGACTCTCGTACCCCTTAAAGGTGCTTGGTACTATTTTAAAACCTATTAATTATGAGTTTTTTTAAAGCTTTATTTCAGACCAAAGACAATTTAGCCTAAAATCTTTTCAAACCAAATAAAAAAATGAACAAAAAACCAACCCCCGAAAACCGTATATGGCTCAAAGACAATCCTTGGACCGATGGACATGGTCTTATAGATGTACGTTTCTACGGACTTTTAAGAGAAGACGGTGTCTATTTGCATCTTGAAATAAAATCGGAGGACTACTATTTTAAAGAAGGCTATGAAAACCTACAAGATATTGCAGATGAACATGACGAAATCCTTGAAAAAAAAGGCATAGAAGACGAATGGAAATATTATGGGGGTTGGTTAAATTTTCATGCCTGTCACATCCAACCCAATAAGGAGCTCCTTTTAGGAAATGAACAACACCCCTTTACATTACAATCGTTGTCAAACTTGATGTTAGAAGCGGATCATCCACCGCCTGAGAGCGAAACTTGGGGAGGAATAAGCTTTGATAATTTAGCATTTCACTGTTATATTTTAGGACATGATGCTGTAGGTTATCATACAATTCATACTAATTCTGCGAAATCTCCATTCAGCTATAATATTGATTGGCATGGAAAAGTAGCTCGTGCCTATGTGGGCGATGAAGAATTTAGGTATTCATTTGAAATTCAATTGCGCAACATCCCCTTTGAAGGTTTTCTTGTACAAAACAAACAGGGGTATGAATATACAGAATCAGAGGAGGAAGATTGGTATTGGTCTCATATACGTCGCGAAGGCATAAACAACGAAGACCGAGAGAAAGAATTGTGGGGTTGGCTTGAGCGTCATACCACCATAAAGCGATCGCAAATGAAATTTGTAGTTGAAGAGAATAGTGACTGGTTGAGGTTTTTATAAACTCAATCAAAATATATTTTTATAGCCAATAGGTCGTAATTAATAAAAAACCCTATTTTTGCAAAAAAAATCATTTAAAGATCATGGTTACAAACAAAACGTTTACAATGCTTAAGCCAGACTCCGTTGAGAAAGGAAACATTGGAGGAATAGTCGAAAAAATTACCGCTTCTGGATTTAGAATCGTTGCAATGAAATTAACACAACTTACAAAAGCCGATGCTGAAGCGTTTTATGCCGTTCATAGCGAACGTCCATTTTACAGCGATTTAGTAACTTATATGACACGAGGTCCTATTGTAGCCGCTATTCTTGAAAAAGAAAATGCAGTAGAGGATTTTAGAACTTTAATTGGAGCAACCAACCCTGCAGAAGCAGCTGAAGGTACTATCAGAAATATGTTTGCAGACTCTATAAGTGAAAATGCAGTTCATGGTAGTGATAGTGATGAAAATGCAGCCATTGAAGGAGCTTTTCATTTTTCTGGACGCGAAATGTTCTAAATTTAATTAAAATAAATACAACTCAAAGCTACAATTTTTTATTGTGGCTTTTTTTGGTCTAAGCTTTACCTTAGAATCAATTTTGTGATGAGATTTTTACCAAGAGATTCATTTAACATGACAATAATTTTATCCTTTCCATAACTCAATTCCTCTCTTAAAACAGACGAGCTGAGTTCTACGTACAGGACATCTTTGTGAAGCTTGACACTAGTAGTATAGGTATTGACACCATTTGCCATCATCGCTCTCCAAGCTGCTTCGACATTGACCTTATCCAGCCCTTTTTCAAGTTTGTTCTCTTTGACAAAGGACTTCATTAAATCATCTATCTTAAAGGAATCGTTCTGACGTTTGCTCATTATTCAAAAATTAAGGGTTCATAAGGTTTGTAGGTATATAAAAACCCATCGGCATTAGAAATCACTAAACTCGAATTGTTAGCGCGAATTATTTCTTCTCTATAAGATACGCCATTATTTGTATAGTTTAGCCATAAATGATGGTCTATTACGGAGATTGTAAAATTGGATTCGTGTTGAGACATCTCAAAAGCTCCATCAAAACGTGGAGTCATTTTTTTTCGATAACCCGATAAATCAGGATTTACTTTAAAGTAATCAATGGAACCACTCATTTTGTAATCTTTTATTTTTTTTTGGTCTTTGGTAACGCTTACAATTTCCCAATAGCCTTCAATAAATGGAATATAAGAGTTTACATCAGATTGACAGCTGATGAGAGTAGTGATAAACAGAAGTGCTATAAGTCGTTTCACAGTTGAAATATTTGATAAGATTGATGTACACTTTTAATAGCTTTCTCAGTCCGCTCAGCATGAGTGTCAGAAATAAAAAGTTGTCCAAAATGCTCTTCATTAACTAGTTTTATAATTTGAGCTACACGTTGTTCGTCGAGTTTATCAAAAATATCATCTAATAGGAGCAGAGGGGTTTCGCCACTTTGTGTTTTTATAAAATCAAATTGCGCTAGTTTTAAAGCGATTAAGAATGATTTTTGTTGCCCTTGACTTCCAAACTTTTTAATGGGGTAGCCCTTGATTAAAAACTCTAAATCATCTTTGTGAGTGCCAACACTTGTGTATTGTAGCATTCGATCTTTAGCAATAGCATTAGAAAATAGCTCCATTAATGATGAAACGTTTAGCTGACTATTATAAAGTAAATCAACCTCTTCATTATTATTACTTATGGCTTTATAGCGATTTTTAAGGATGGGTATAAAGGATTTTAAAAATAATTTTCGCTTATCATGAATTTCACTACCGTAAACACTAAGTTGTTCATTATAAACCTCTAAGGAGTCTTTATTAAAGTTATTGTTTAATGCAAAGTATTTGAGTAATGCATTTCTCTGTGCAAGTATTTTGGAGTAATTCAATAAGGCTTCTAAGTAGCTTTTATCACTTTGTGAAATGACACCATCCATGAATTTTCGACGGGTATCACTGCCTTCAATAATCAAATCACGATCGGCTGGTGATATGATAACCAAAGGTAAAAACCCTATGTGTTCGCTAAAACGCTCATAGGCTTTTCCGTTACGTTTAATGCTTTTCTTTTGTCCTCTTTTGAGTGAAACAATTACTTTTTCTTCACGATCCCCTTTTTCGTAAAGGCCATCGACTACAAAAAAGTCTTGTTCATGTCTTATATTTTGAGAAGCAATTGGGTTGAAATAGCTTTTTCCAAATGATAGGTGGTAAATCGCATCCAAAATGTTTGTTTTACCAACACCATTAGCCCCAACAAAGCAATTAATTTTCGCATCAAATTCTACCGTAAAGGCATCAAAATTTTTATAATTTAATAAATTTAATGATTTTAAAATCATGTGAAATCGGTCTCTATTTTTATTTATCTTCTTTAAAAGGCTTTAAAAAGATGCTGCAAATTATTGAAAAATAACAAATAATTTGGCTTTTTTTTACGAATAAAAATTATATTTTTGAACCTCAATAATAAAACTACCATGGCAACATATAAGAAAAGAGGCGGAAAACCGTCAACGAAGACAGAAAAAGAGACTTCAATCGAAGACGGATCAACAACCGCTGAGGTTTTTAACACTCTTGATGAGTCGGCATCACGTACCGAAGAATGGGTGATTAAAAACCAAAAATACATTTTTATTATCGTTGGATTATCTGCAGCTTTGGTATTAGGATACTTAGGTTTTGATAAATTTATTCAAGAACCAAAACAAAGTGTGGCCACAAACGATATGTTTCAGTCACAACAATATTTTGATCAAGCGGTTAACGGTGCTTCAAAAGATTCTTTATTTACTTTAGCCCTAAACGGAGCAGATGGTAAATATGGGTTTTTAGACATTGCAGATGTTTATAGTGGAACTGATGCTGGAAATTTAGCAAATTATTATGCAGGTATGGCATATCTAAACATGAAAGACTATTCAAATGCAATAACATATTTGAATGCGTTTTCATCGGATGATGATGTACTTGGCCCAATTGCTAAAGGTGGCATTGGTGATGCTTTTGTTCAGTTAGAGCAATTAGAGGATGCTTTTGACTACTATATTCAAGCCTCAGAACTTAAAACAAACGACTACACTACTCCTATGTACCTTCTTAAAGCAGGTATAATTGGATTAAAATTAGAGAACTATTCTAAAGCATTAGCATTCTTTAACCAAATAAAAACAGAATTTCCTGAAAGCACAGAAGCTAAAGATATTGACGTTTTTATTGGCAAAGCAGAGGCTTCGATCAATTAATTATGGCCACCGAAAACACTAATCTTTCTAATTACGATTCTTCTACACTCCCAGACGCAACAAAATTTCGGTTTGGGATTGTTGTTTCTGAATGGAATTCAGACATCACTGAAGGCTTATTAAATGGCGCTAAATCAACTTTAATAGATTGTGGTGTAGATTCCTCTAACATTAAAACTTGTTTTGTACCAGGCAGCTTTGAGCTCGTATATGGAGCAAAAAAAATGCAACAGCAACATGTTGATGCTGTGATCGCTATTGGAAGTGTAATTAAAGGCGAAACCCAACACTTTGATTTTGTATGTCAAGGGGTTACTCAAGGGATTAAAGATTTAAATGTGCGTTATGACATCCCAGTTATATTTTGTGTTTTAACAGATAATAGTGTTCAACAGTCCATTGATCGATCTGGAGGGAAGCACGGAAACAAAGGCATTGAGGCCGCTGTTACAGCAATTAAAATGGCCCATTTGAATCAGTCCTTATAATATTTGTTGTTGATAATTTTTTAGCCCAAGCCGTTTTAGATTCTCTACTTTAGATTATTTTTGAATAGATTCAAAACACCTCACTTGTGCGTACGAGAAAACACAGAAAATTTTCGTTAAACCCTTCAAAACGTCAAACGTCAGAGATCAATCAAACTTCAAAAAAAGAGCGTTTTCGTATGAAAACTACTAGAAAATCACGTGGTTTTTCATTAACTTGGCTTTTGATTGTATTACTCCTTTTGTTGATAGGAATTTACATATTAGACACTATTTAAAGTTTTAAGATGGGTATATTTAAGACCAAAAAAAATAAGAGATATAGTTACACACCTCGTTTTTATAAAGGCGAAGCTAACCCCTTTGAAATTAAACATAAGTTTGATGCGCAACGTGTGACTGTCCAAAAAACAAATCTGAAAGGAAAATTTACAACAGCAATTGACGATTTAAAATCCAACCCTAATGCTTTAGCGAATAAACGCGTTTCTGTCATAATTTTAATTTTGATAGTTATATTTCTATGGATTATAGATTTTGATTTAACACTATTTTTTGAGTAGATGGCAGATATCATTCAATTGTTACCCGATCATGTTGCGAATCAAATTGCAGCAGGTGAAGTTGTGCAACGTCCAGCTTCAGTAGTCAAAGAACTGCTAGAAAATGCGATTGATGCAGGCGCAACAACCATCAAATTATTAGTCAAAAACGCAGGTAAAACATTGATTCAAGTGATCGATGATGGTAAAGGTATGAGTGTTACTGATGCTCGTTTGAGTTTTGAACGGCATGCAACCTCAAAAATCAAAGTTGCCGATGATTTATTCAATTTACACACCAAAGGCTTTAGAGGAGAAGCGTTGGCAAGTATCGCAGCCATAGCTCATGTTGAGATGAAAACCAAACAAGCTTCTGATGAACTAGGAACTTTACTCGCAATAGAAGGCAGTACCATTACCTCTCAAGAGGCTGTGGCTACACCAAATGGGTCTTCTGTAGCCGTTAAAAATTTATTTTTTAATATTCCTGCCAGACGAAATTTTTTGAAATCGGACACTGTTGAATTACGCCACATAATTGATGAATTTCATAGAGTTGTTTTGGCTCATCCCTCTATCAGTTTTTCTATGTATCACAATGGAAGTGATCTTTTTAATCTGTTAAAAGGCAATTTTAGACAACGTATTGTCAGCACATTTGGAGGCAAAACAAATGAAAAATTAGTTCCAGTAGAAGAAACAACAGAAGTGTTAACACTATCAGGATTTGTTGGAAAACCTGAATATTCGAAAAAATCTCGAGGCGAACAATTCTTCTTTGTGAATAATCGTTTTATAAAAAGTCCCTATCTGAATCATGCCATATCATCTGCTTTTGAAGGCCTTCTTCAGCCAGGCAAAAAACCGTCTTATTTTTTAAACTTGGAAGTTGACCCCAAGTGTATTGATATCAATATTCATCCGACAAAAACGGAAATTAAATTTGACGATGAGCAAACCATTTACGCCATTTTAAGAGCCGCCGTGAAACACAGTTTAGGACAGTTTAGCATTGCGCCCATACTTGATTTTGATCGAGATAAAAATTTAGATACGCCTTATCGTTTTGCGGGTGAACAACCTACGCTACCAAAAGTTGAGGTCGACCGCTCTTTTAATCCATTCTCAAATTCGAATCCATCGCCATCAGCGTATTCTAAACCAGCAACTACAGCTTGGGAAAGCTTGTATGTAGGCTTAGAGTCAAAATCAAATTCTGATTCTCTTAGTCAAGATAATTTTGAGTCTGATGAAGTGACGTCGTCAATTTTTGATGATGCTTCTGAAAAAAGAGTTCAGAAAACATTTCAATTACACAATAAATATATCATCAATACGATTAAATCAGGTATGCTTGTGATTGACCAAAATCGTGCTCATGAACGTATTTTGTATGAAGAATTTCTTAAAACAACCGTAAATGAAGCCGTTAGCCAACAGTTATTATTTCCTTTACAGCTAAAGTTTTCAGCGACAGATTATACCATATTAAAAGACTTACAACAGAACTTAGAATCAACGGGGTTTGTGTTTTCTACTTTTACAGCTCAAAGTATAGAACTTACAGGACTTCCTGTAGGAGTTAAAGAGTCCGAAGTCCATATTGTATTCGAACAACTCATCCATGACATTGAGCATGAAGTTCCCGATGTAAATTTTAGTGTTAGTGATTTATTGTCAAAGTCGCTTGCAAAAAGTTTAGCGATCAAAAACGGAAAAAAATTAGAACGTGAAGAACAAGAATTCATCGTAAACACCTTATTTTCTTGTAAAGAACCCTCAATTTCACCCGCTAACAAAACAGTTTTCACAACCTTAAAGGTTGAAGAACTCGATAAAAAATTTAATTAATATGCGTCAAATAACTCCAACAGTAAAGCACCTTTTAATTATTAATACTATTGTGTTTTTAGGGACATTCTTACTAGGAAATAAGGAGTTGTTCTATGGTTTATTAGCGCTCTATTATCCGTTGAGTGATTATTTTATGCCATGGCAAGTGTTTTCCCATATGTTTATGCATGGTGGTTTTCAACACCTACTGTTTAATATGCTAGCATTGTGGATGTTTGGAACAGCTGTCGAACGTATTTTTGGACAACGTAAATTTTTAATTTTTTATATATCATCATGTTTAGGAGCTGTAGCCCTGACCTTTTTGGTCTATTATATTCAAATTTACCCTTCGTTAAGTCATTTGAAAGCATTAGGGTTTTCGTTTGAGTTTATTAAAGAGGCAACAAGTCTAAATATAATTAGTGATGGCATGTTTCAAGGTGAAATTTTAGCCAATAAGCTGGAACCAATAATGTCTAGTTATGGCTATAGTTTAAGTCAATTCAATACTGAATCTTTTCGAATGTTATTTGATTTAAACGTTCAAAGTAATGGGTCAATGGTTGGTGCTTCAGGAGCAATTATGGGAGTTTTGGTGGCGTTTGGAATGCTTAATCCAAATGCTGAACTAATGATGTTGTTTTTACCAATCCCTATCAAAGCCAAATATTTTATCCCTGGAATTATAGCATTAGATCTGTTTTCTGCTTTTACAGGGGTGTCCATATTTAGTCCTAATAACACGGCTTACATTGCCCATATTGGAGGCGCCATCACTGGGTTTTTGTTGATGTATTTCTGGAAAAAAAATCAATTTGATAAATACCGTTGGAACTAATGACAAGTCTAAATCAAGATATCAAAGATAAATTATCAAGACTTAATGTTTTTGAAAAAATCATCTTAGCAAATGGTATCGTTTTTCTGTTGAGTTCTATAACTCTAAAACTTCAGGGATCTGGAGCTAATTTAGAGTGGCTGTCACTCTCTAAGTCATTATCAGATTTGGCTTCTAGGCCATGGACAATTCTTACTTATGGCTTTACACACTACAGCCTGGTGCACTTATTTTTCAATATGGTGGTCTTGTATTTTTTTGGACGTTCATTTTCAAATCTTTTTAAAACCAACGTATCACTTAAAGTTTACATACTAGGAATTTTGTCTGGGGCTTTTGCTTTTGTTTTCGTGTATAATATATACCCCTCTGGTATCTTAGAAACTGTAGGGCCTTTAGTTGGTGCTTCCGCTGGAATACGTGCTATAATTATTTTTTTATGCGCCTATTTACCTCAAAAAGAAGTGCGGTTTTTCACCTTTCAATTTCCTTTAAAATATATAGGTATTGCTTTGGTTCTTTTTGATGTTCCGGGTTTATTTTCTCAAAACACTGGGGGATCGGTAGCGCATTTTGGAGGTTATATTTTAGGCTATTTTTATGCGAAACAACTTCAGAATGGAACAGATATTGGTGTATTTATGGATCGTATTATTTCATATTTTTCTGGAATGTCTATGCCTTTGAAAACAGTACATAGGACTAAATCTAAATCAGCTTCGTTTGCAGGAAAGAAAAAAGAAGACTTTGATCGCTATACACACCAAAAGCAAATTGACCTTATTTTAGATAAAATTAGTAAAAGCGGTTACGAAAGTTTAACTCAAGCAGAGAAAGATTTTTTATTCAGAGCAGGTAAATAAAGCCCTATGAAAAACTTAAATTTTCTTGATAAAATTATAGTTCTTATAAATTCAGTTGTAGCCGTTTTATTGCTACTTTCTTACGGCTTAGCCTATGTCCCTCCAAAAACATTTTCTCTGATTTCTGTTTTAAGCTTGACTGTTCCTTTATTAATTGTATTAAATATTGGTTTTGTAGTCTATTGGCTTATAAAGCTTAAAAAACAATTGCTAATTTCAAGTGTTGTTCTTTTACTGGGCTTCACCCATGTGATGTCATTTTATAAGTTTTCATCTGAAGCTATTGAGACTACAGACGATTCATTCACCATTATGAGTTATAATGTTCGTTTATTCAATTTGTATAACTGGATTANGGATGAAACAATCCCTGCAAAAATTCAAGAATTCATTTCAGAAGAAGCACCAAACATCGTCTGTTTTCAAGAGTATGATTCAAACAGTGCGTTAGAATTTTCATCCTATCCTTATAAACATAAAACCAAAAACTCCACCACTAAAAAATCTGAGTTAGCTATTTTTTCTACCTATAAAATTCTAAATTCTGGTTATATAGAGTTTCCAAGCTCTGCGAATAGCGCGATTTTTGTTGACGTTCTTATTCAATCAGATACATTACGCGTGTATAATGTTCATCTTCAATCGTCTGGGATTGATGCTAATGTCAATGTAGAAACACTCGACTCCGCGCAGTCTAACAAACTATTTAAGCGCATAGGCACTACCTTTAAAGCACAACAATCTCAAGCAGAATTGGTGGCTCATCATGTCTCAAAATCGCCTTATAGAGTGTTGATGTGTGGTGATTTTAATAATACAGTATACTCGTATGTTTATCGAATTTTAAAAGGTAATTTATCAGATGCATTTGATGTTTCTGGAACAGGCTTTGGTAGTACCTTTGATTTCAAATATTTTCCAGTTCGAATTGATTTTATTTTAGCAGATAACAGTCTAAAGGTTGGACCGTTTAAAACCTATACTTTCCCGTATTCCGATCATTTTCCTATACTCACCGAGTTGACTTTACACAAATAGACAAGCGTAACTATCTGCAAGGATGTGAATACAAAGGCCTAANCCAAATAAACGTGTTTTTGATGGTACTAGCAAACAAATATAAATACCGATAGCGCCGNAGGAGTGAAGGGGATGAAAATCGATACTACATCTNTNAGCATCAAATATTGGCGTGGCAAGTAAGTGGTCTAAATCTATGATAAAAGCACTTAAAAATATNANAAAACTTTTGAACCATTGTTTTTTATAACNTATTAAGGCTANNATTAAAGGCACTACNAAATGGATTCCAAAATGAACATAATTATGGATCATTTATTATAGAGTAAAGGGTTCNTTTTTGAGAAAGTTNAATGCGTTTGGACCTTCATTACATAACAAATCCAAGATACTTAAATTNTTAATGAACCCATGCTTTTCNTNAAAAACCTGNATATANTTAGGTGTTTNTACNNTAGTTTCTTGTCGTGCATTGACTAAAAATCGATAATCAGTTTCAGAGTTTGTTTTAGTAAACTGTTTAGATTTTGATTCCGACATATCGTACCCTAAACATGAATTAATAGCCGCTATGCATTCAAAATTAAAATCGAGAAGGTACGTTTTCGGGGTGCTAAAGAGTTTCACCAAATCATCTTCATAATATTCAAAAAAAGGAGAGGTTTTATAAGCACTTTCTATAGATTTCCAGTGTGTGGACTGCCATTTTGAGGAATTATCGATCTTAATGGCTTTTGTGTTTTGCCGATTGTTTTGTGAATAATGTACAGGGATATTAAGACTCAACTTTCCATTAGCTCCATAGATATAACAACGATTTCTATAGGTTTGTTTTTGATAAGAATCGTGGACTTCAAAAATGACTTCATTTTTCTGAACCATTACCATATAAGTAGCAATGTTTGGTAAATACGTCGGATAAATCAGAGCCATACAAGTGGGTTAAGCCGTTGCTGCTTTTCGTTTACGCCATTTACTAAACCCAATCCACCCTGCTAATAAAACTAAGAAGGGTAATAAATAAGAGGTACGTTCTCCATTAGCATGTACGGTTGTGAATACGCGATCCCATCGTATTTTATTGAACCCTGTTCCATTGGTATCCCAGCTCATCCAGATAAATACGGGTTTTCCAACAACGTGATTAAACGGTACAAATCCCCACGCTCGCGCATCAATAGAATTATGTCTGTTATCTCCCATCATCCAATAATAGTTTTGTTTAAACGTATAAGAATCGGCTAGGTTTCCATTTATAAAAATTTGATTGCCTTTGGTACTCACCGTATTGCCCTCGTATTCCGTTAGTAGTCTTTTATAGACAGGTAGATTTTTTAAATTCAGTGCCATTGTTTTCCCTTTTTCAGGAACATAAAGCGGTCCAAAAAAATCACGATTCCACTCGTAACTAGGATCTTGTGGAAACAATCCAGGATCTGCTTCTCCTTCTGGCTCTATATAGCGAGTTATAGTAGCCACGCTAGGGTGGTTTTTAAAGACTTTCACAGCATTGTCTGAAGCTGCAGGAATAATAATTTTGCTTCCTGTGGCGTAAATGCCATCTGTGATATCGTAACGCGTTTTTAGTTGCTGAATAATACTTCTTTCAAAAGTTTTTCCAGGTTTTAGGGTAACTTCATAGCTAAACTGCAGTCGTGCTCGGTCAGGAAGTTCATTTTGTATCCCATTAATATATACATAACCGTCTCTAATTTCAAGTGTATCTCCTGCAATGGCTACACAGCGCTTAACCAAGTTTGTTTTTTTATCGATAGGTTTATAATAATTTCTATCGGGAGTAAAATCATTCATGTCAAGCAATGTGTCTGCAGGTTGATTAAAAACAACAATATCATTCCGCTCGATTTTTTCCCATCCAGGAATCCGTAAATAAGGGAGTTGCAATTTATTTTTTAAAGACGTGCTTTGCACCTCAATTCTATCGTTAAACAAATAGGATTTTGTATTTAGAATTGGAATTGTATCATGTACCATAGGAAGTCCCACAGTAGTCATTGGGACTCGTGGGCCGTAGTGCATTTTACTCACAATTAAAAAATCGCCGACTAAGAGTGATTTTTCTAGAGATGAAGACGGAATCATGTAGGGTTGAAGAGAATAGGTGTGAACCACAGTAGCGGCAACGATTGCAAACAGAATGGAACTTGTCCATTCTCCTATACCAGATTTAGGAGTTAAACTTCGGTCTTTACGATGTTTTAAGTCTGTAAAGTAATTTAAATAATAGCTATAAAATCCTAAAGACACTACAGATAATATAGTATCCGATATGGAGTTTTTACCAAAGCTACGTGCAGTTTCAACCCAAATAATAATTAGCATAATCAGACTGATTACTGGTAAAAACAACAAAGCTACCCACCAAGTTGGTCGGTTTAGTATTTTCATAAAGATGATGCCATTGTAAATTGGCACAAATGCTTCCCATGCCTTTCGATCAGCTTTAATATATAGCTTCCAAGTTCCTAGTCCATGTATAAGTTGAACGACTAAGAAAAAAATAAACCATTGAGATAAAGTCATAATTTTTTTAAATTTTATTTAAATGTCTAAATTATAGGATAATACATTTTGTTTTTAAGTGTTTAACCTATGTTTAACACATCATTCATTGTGAAAATACCAGTTTTTCCAATGAGCCATTCTGCAGCTACAACAGCGCCCAAACCAAAACCCTCTCTAGTATGAGCGGTATGTGTGAGTGAAATAGTATCTATTTGAGATTCATAATTCACAGTATGAGTACCAGGAACGTCATCTATACGTTTTGCTGTAATTGCTAATCTACGATCATCTTCTGTGGGCACTAACTCCCAAGAATCGTAGACGCTATGTTCCAATACCCCTTCCGCAAGTGTGATGGCTGTCCCAGATGGGGCATCTTGTTTTTGCGTGTGGTGAATCTCTTCAAGGTTTATAGAATAATCAGAAAGATTACTCATCATTTTTGCTAAATGTTTATTGAGTTCAAAGAAAATATTGACCCCTAGACTAAAATTTGAAGCATAGATAAATGCGCCCTTTTTTGAGGTACATAACGCCTTGACGGATTCCATTTCAGAGAGCCAACCCGTAGTGCCAGAAATAATAGGAATACCATTGTTTAGTGCCATGCTAATATTTTCAACAGCGGCATCAGGCATGCTAAAATCAATTGCAACATCTACTGTTTTGATGTCGTAGGGTTCACTATCTTTATCAATTTTTAATGCAATTTCATGCCCTCGACTGATTGCAATTTTTTCAATTACTTTCCCCATTTTGCCGTATCCCAACAATGCTATTTTCATATTAAAATTTAAAATTTAAAGATAATCCAAATTGCGCTGAAGTATCTGGTGTGTCAAAATCAATAAATGGATTGACAGCTAAGTTTTTATCCATATTGTATTGTAATAGATGTGCATCAACATTTGCAT
>JGI20157J14317_10003080_pt1 | contig 13632 bp, 16 predicted proteins | sample COG_07_FD_14317 | JGI IMG/M metagenome (IMG submission 14317)
CAAACGCCATTTTTATGTCCTTATGAAATAAGGGGCCGAAGCCCCGATGGTGGTTAAGTGAGCTTTGCTAGTTCCTTGTGAAATCTCTCAGGTACTTTTGAGTCATCGCGTTGCCATGCATCTTGGAAGAATTCAGGAAGTTGGCCGTTCTTGACATAAGCCCAAGTCCTGTCAGATAGATCCCAATTCCTAACAACATTCCTAACCAGAACTAACACTTGAAACTTGCCGTCCTTATCTGGCGTTGAGTTGGGTAACCCCAAGCAAGTATCTGAATGATCGTGATCTAATATCTCGAAATCTTCGCCATGCTTTCTGGTCAGCTCATTATCCCATTCGTAATAAGTGTAATTTTGCTTTTCCATTGCTACTCCTTTTTAGTTGATTTGAAATTACGTTCTTCGTTGCTATGTGCCTATTATACATGACCGGTCATGAATGTCAACTGTGTTGTTGAGCGAAAATCTAATTACCCGAATAAGAATGACAAATAGACTCATCTAAATTGCCTTTCTTAAAAAAAAGAGTCAGTTCAACTTTTTCCCACTTGCAAGGTATTAAACCTCGGAGGTACTCATCACATTCCTCTAGGCGCAACCCTAGACACCTTAAAAACGCTCCGACCAACAGATCGTGAGCAGGTGCATATGCATATTAGGGGGTTAGATCCGTCAAGTTGTCAGACGGTGTAGAAAATAACCACTATCGCTTTCTGCATTGGAGGCACGATTAAGCCCCACTGTGCATCAGCTGGTGGTTGAAAGTTTGGAGAGGCAATGTAAAATGTGCGTTGTTGGCACTGTTGATACGTTACTCCTTTAACCTTCAACTGGTGTTCTTGCACCAGCCGACAACTTCATATTGCACCTCCTCGCTGGTTGTTGCAACTCAAAAAGGCTCTTTCTTCGGATCGGGCCTTTTTTTGTGGGCGGAGGTAATATTCAAAAGTTTCACATGAAACACCTACACCCAGACGATTCTAAACCCCGCATGGATACTGAGTTTGGCTTGTTTAGCTTGTTTTTCTGTTTTCAGGGGGGGGTGAAAAGTACGTTCTTTATAGGCGTAGTTATTCCAATTGACAGCTTTAAAACTCCGTCACCTCCGTCACACTCCGTCACCAATCTGACAGACTTGTTACTTATACCGTAGTTTGAACCCCCCGTAGTTCGATTCGGCTGAAAACCTTGCTGCGCCTAGTGTTGCTGGGATTCCTTGTCCGGCAGTTGTCCGGCACCCGACATTTGAAAACAAAATGTCTTAGACATTCTCTATTTATGCAAATCGATACGTTCGGCCACAGTCACAAGTCATGTAAATTATGAGCATGATTTTCACGCGGTATAACGTCTGGCAATGCTTGCAGGGTGTTTGATCAGCATCAGCGACAATTGGATTATTATTTATGAAGCCTGGTATGTTTTGAGGCAAGTTCTTGTAAGCCCCGTCAAAATCATCTTCGTGTTGAGGTATTGGCTTGATCTTAGAGACAGGGTCAGGATGCTTTAACGCCTTCTTAATCGTGTAAAAATCAGGGTGTACCTTGGCTGCTGATTCTTGCGTTGTTCTTCTTGATGATTTTTTTTTCTTAGATTTTGATTCCTCGTCATCAAAACAATCACTCCACGGCACAACTGTAAGAGTTCTATCTTTAGCCATAGGATTTATTGGGTGCTTGTAATCATCGCCCCAGATGTTTGCCATGTATCCGTAAAACATTGACATTACTCCTGCAAATTATTTTTATTTTTATCGTTAATTTTTTAATTCAATTAAATTAACGCTATTAAAAAAGAATCTTCTTCGGGCTCTGAATGATCCACATTGACTTAACCAGGCGCGGGTTCACAGGGTTGAAATCGACCATAATTGATCCACCATGTTTTTTAACTGTCTTATTTACCATCGCTGGCGATACCTTCCATTTCTCAGCTAGTGCTGCCTGTGTCCCGCCCCTCTGAATGTACTCTCCGTAGCTTCTGATCATGATATTTTCCTTCATTGAATAATCCAATCATCTTAACCAGATGGTGTTGACATCGCAACACTCAGGCTATATATTGATCAAATCAACCAGCAAAAGGAAAGCAAATGGACACGATCACAACAGAAATAGAATTAGTCAGGTTTGGGCCTGTCGTAGAGATGACAGCCAGCTTTAGGGCTTGCCCAGCAGAGCCAGATGTCGGCTACATGGATGACTACTTTGAATTTGAAGTGGAGTCATATTGTCACTTTGACGAGGACACTGGTGACATCCTTCCAGCCATTGACGGCAACGATCTGATCATCACTGATTACATTTATTCACAACTTGCTGACGCTGCTATTGATCACGAGCCAGCAACGCCAGAGCGAATCACACGGGCTTGTGACATCAAAGACTCGCTAATGGCCCCACTCTTTGAGTCGCTGGCACAAGATTACAACTCACTCACTGTCAGGAAATAACATGATCAACGCAACTCCAGCAAAAAGAACTGTATTTACATCAGTCTGCACATTGTCTAACGAGACCCGACTGGCCGTGTATTACGCAAACGTTAACCGCTTAAAAAAAGGATCAAAATGAATCACTCATCAGCTATCAACGAAATTGCATTAGCCCTGTCAAAGGCTCAAGAGGCTATACAGGATGCTGAGAAGTCATCAGCTAACCCCTTCTTTAAAACCAAATACGCTGACCTCAGTTCAGTGCTGAACGAAATCAGGGCGGTATTCCCAAGGAATGGTTTGGCGCTAGTTCAGTCACCCTTCACAGCCGAAAACGGCAACATCGGTGTGACTACGATGGTTGTACACTCCAGTGGCCAATGGATGTCTGACAGCATTGACATCCCAGCGCAGGGCAAGAACTTAGCGCAAGAGTCGGGATCTGTAATTACCTATCTTCGCCGGTACTCAGCATCAGCTTTTGCAGGCATTGCTCAAGCAGATTCCGATGCAAACCTTGGCACATCAAAAGCCAGCAATACGGCACCAGTCGTTAACCTCAAGGGTCCATTGATCAGCAAGGATCAAATAGAAGAAATTAACAACTTGATGATTGAAACGTCTACAAACGAAGCTGCTTTCTGTCAGTTTCTTGGCGTTGAATCTGTTGCAAAGATGCCGCAGAACCTGCACGACAAGGCTGTTGCCGCATTGACAAAAAAGCTCGAGATTATGGAGAAATCTGATGTTAGTTAAAAACATGGAGCAGGGATCACTTGAATGGCACGAATATCGCGCTAACCCTGCCATTCGTAGCGCAAGCGAGGCGGCAATCATCATGGATTGCGCCCCAAAGTACTGGAATACCAGCAAACGCATCCTCTGGGAGCAAAAGCAGGGTCTGCGAGGGTCTAACGTCGATCCCAGCAATCCTGCGATTATGCGCGGTAATCGTCTAGAGCCACTGGCTAGAGCATGTTTTAACCACAGTTTTAGGGTGCAGACTGAGCCGGTAGTTGGGCTCGAGGGTGACTATTCAGCATCGCTGGACGGGCATGGCATTGATAAACAGGGACAATCAATCAAGGTTGAGATTAAATGCCCGATGAGCGAAAACAGCGAGGTTTGGAAATTAGCGGCAAAGGGTGAGATTGCACCGTATTACCACTGGCAAATGGTTCATCAGAGCCTTGTGGTGCCTACTGAGCAGACTTTCTTCTATGTCTACTTATCGGACAACCAGTGCATCACTATTCCTCACATCGCCTCTGAGAGCGACATACAGGCTTTAAAAGATGCTTGGGACGACTTCTATGCATCTGAGCCTGAACCCGACTGGGAGGACAGGACAGACGATGACATGCGGATCTTAGTCGAACGTCATAGGGATCTTGTGCAGCAGAAATCTATGTTGGACGTAGAGTTAAAGCTGGCTGAGAAGGCGTTAAAGGCAGAGGCTGGTGATGGCAACGTCATGGCCTTTGGTGCAAGGATTCAGAAGATCAGCAGGAAGGGAACCATTGATTACAGCCGTATCCCTGAGATTGAGGGGGTCAACGTCGAGGATTATCGCAAACCTTTGGCTTCTTATCAAAAGATCACGCATGGAAAATAGATGAAAAGATCATCTAAGTTTGAAACACCGACATATCTTGCTATTGAAGAAAACGCAAGAATATTCCTTTCTAAGAAATATAAAAATTACGGGTTTTTCCCTTTAGCTGAAGGGTCATGGGTTGTTGACTGGGCTGTGTATTCTAATGGTTTTTTGTGCGGATTCGCTGAGTTTAGGCGAAGATTTGTTTCAAGGGACCAGTACCCAGACTTTAGATTTAGTGCAGCAAAATGGGCGAAACTTGTTTCGTTGCAGGAAACTTTCAATGTACCAAGCGTTTTTTATCTTCAATACAACGATGCGTTATGCGTAATAAAAGGACTTGATAATGGACTCCCAGCAAAATTTGTTCCCTTCGGACGAAACAGGATGCGGGATGCAATGGATGCAGAGCCCAGCGTCATCATCCCCATTGAAAAAATCGAAGTTGTTCACTTCGGATGTGTTTCCGATACCCTCACCGACCGTCCAGCAGGCAGAAGCAGCGATGCAGAAGCTGACGCAATTCAATCCTTCGGAGTTAATTTCAGGCGGGAAATGGGGTTCACGGAGTGAGTTTGATCACCCTGTAGATGACTTGTATTTCGGAATTAGTCGAGTTGGGTTAGAAGCCAGCAATTATCATCACTGGACAGCAAGGATGTCTTGCGACTCCCTGAACTCACCAAGCCCAATGAGATGCTGGTATGACCGTAAAATTAAAAAATCTGTAGAAAGCAGCCAATATTACGAAGATAACCCTAGAACGGCTTTAGCTTTAAGAAAATATATTGCCGCTCAGTTTAGGCCGACAGCAGCTATGGCTATTTATAAAAGATACGGGGCGACAAATATTTATGATCCTTGCGGAGGTTGGGGCGATAGGATGGTTGCCGCTCAAGCTGCCGGCATAAGCTACCATTGCAGAGATGTTAATCCTTTGGTTTTTGCTGGATACAGCAGCCAAATATCAATGTTTGGTGGGGATATATCTTGTGAGCTTCGCGGGTCTGAAATTGACGCACCGGCATCAGATTATTTTGATTTTGCATTTACTAGCCCACCTTACTGGAAGATAGAGAAATACCAAGGAAAAGACTCTAGCCACGCAAAATTTAAAAAATGTGACGAATGGATTAAAGGTTTTCTTAGACCGATGATTGATAACACAGTTGAATCTCTTGTTAGAGGAGGAATTATTGCAATTAACATTAGCGACTGTTACGCAAATCATACTTATAATCGCTTAGTTACCCCTACTATTGATGAAATATCAAAAAGATGCGACATAAAAGAAATTGTTGGTTACAGAATGCCTATTAGAGCAAATAACGGAAAGTCTGGGATCTTTGGAGAGCCAATAATTGTCGGTGTAAAAAGATAATTATATTAAATCAGAAAATTTATCATGGAAAAGAGGTTACACAATGAAAGAAATTAAATTTGTAGACGGAATCAGAGCGTTTAAGCCTCACCAGAAGGCTCCTCCGTATGTCATAGCCAACTTTGTAGTCAACATTGAAGAACTCAAAGCTTGGGTTAACGAGCAAACGGAGGATCTCCGCTTGGACCTGATGGAATCCAAGTCGCTGACTTACTATCTCAAGGTTAACAATTTCACGCCAGACCCCAGCAAGAGGCAAGAGCCAGAGTCATCTGATGACAATTTTGATGACGATGTGCCTTTCTGATGCCGGTAAAGTTGTCCGGTTATCTGGAGAAGAGGTTGCATAAAAAATGTCGGGTTTGTCAGAAAATGAAGCCTCTGACTGAGTACTACAAAGCAATATTGGCAGCAGACTCAAGGCGCGGAGAGTGCAAAAGATGTGCTAGCATTTACTCCGCTACTGGAGAGTACCCTATCGCCCCCCGATAGGTTCTGGGGCTGGCTAACAGCAGCAGCCCCGATAATTACCCGTAAGCCGTCCAGATCACATGCATTGATTTATTTGTGCCAGCAGCGTTTGTATAGGTGAATCCATCAGCACCTAGCGCCGTCACTGTTGCTGATGCAAGGTCAGCAGGACCACCATAATATCCGTCCCAGCAAACAGTGGTGTGATTCGTCACTAGATGGGCTCCAGCCGACGAGGTATCTGTAGCAATACACCGGTTAACAGTGCCGTCAAAAAATCCCGTGGAACTAGCACCCCAAGTCACTCCACCAACCGTGTGAACTCCTTCTGCGGCAAACTGAATGTATCGAGGCTTGAACCCTACTCCCGTTATTGGAACAACCGCGCCACCTACCGACGAACTCAGGAAGTAGCCTGAAACTGGTGTTAGACTCCCCGCAAGATCCCAATTGACTTGATCCCCGACGGGGTTGTTGTTTAGGTTAGAGTTAGTCAATGACCGATACAGTACCCCTGTGGTCGTTCTGGCCACGTTACCGATAGAGTATGTTTCGTTTGAATTCCATGCCCTCTGAACGTCAAACTCTGTCCAGTAAGTAGGCGTAGTGGTTGGGTCATTGTTAAGGTTAGTTGCCGCAATACTGATATAGAAATTGTTATCAGAGCCTTCAACAATTGAATTTAAGCCATAGGTCACCGTCGAGGACCAGACATCGAATCCTGACGGCGTTGAGGTTGAAGTGTATGGATCAGCCTCCCATACAAGAACGTCATCAGCCGTATACAGCCTGATCTTGTAATCAAGATCCTGCATCCAAACATTCCCAGCACGACCACCAGCATCAAGAATCACAGGGTTAGTGTTGGCTATCGTCAACGCTTCAGTGTTGTAGGTGTTCTGGAGGTTTTCCGTCCCTGATGCGTAAAATGTTAGCTTGCCGCCAACCAGCGGATTACCTGCGTCATCAAGGTACTGGGTTATTGGTGTTGAATATCTAGCCATTGCTGTATTCCTCGTGTTCTTTTAAATAATGGCATACGCCAGATATCAAAATTAGTTGTTTGCGGAGGCTCGTTCTCTATTCTCTAAAGCAGCTTGTCGAGATGCGCTACTAACAGACATTGCTAACAATGCGCTTGCTACTTTTGAATGTGATGCTCCTTTTTCTATTCCGCTAAGAATCAATTCTCTTTGAGCCTCTTCCGTTGACGATCTTACTCCTGCCTGAAGCATTTCGGCGGCTTTTCCTGTCAGCCCTGGCAATCTTACAAACTTGCCGATCATGTTCATTATTCTTGCGCCTGTACCAGAAGGGTTTCTCGTTCCACTAACAGGGATTGTTACATCAGCAATAATTGATTGAAGTTTCTTTAATTCAAGATATTGCTTTGGATCAAATATTTCTTTTAAAGCCTCGTCGCCTATTCTTCCTATTTCAGAATTTAGCTTTGCCCCTGATATAACAAAACCATCAGGAAGTTCCGTTGTTGCCTTACCGAACAAGTCAATCGCGGCCTGTGTTTGTATGTTTCTCCAAGTCTGAATGCTGTTGTTTGTTGGATTGCTGCCAAGGATTTTTTTAATGGCTTTAAGGTTGGCGATTTTTTGATTGCCTGAAGACAATATAACGTCCAAAACCCTTTCATCAGATATTTTATCTGTACGAGTTCCTTTCTTAAAATCTATCAAATTCTGGATAACGTCTTTTGCCTTGAATCTATCAAAATTTTCAGCGGCTGCCTTTCTTGCTTTGTTAGCTGCTGCGGATATTGGTGAGTTTTCAGGAACCTGCGCTACTGCGCCAGCAAAAAGATCGTCTAGGTTTTTCTTTAATTGTTGAACAACAGCTATATCGTCAGATTCAGTAGGATTTATCTTATTAAGCCTTTTTCTCATTCTTTCGGCATTTTTAAAAGTTAACGGACCCTCCCATTTTACTGATTTTTTTACAGTAGCAGACGGGTCAACGCCAATATCAAAATCTTCAAATATTCTTTTTACCCAAGTTGAAATCCTGTCAGTTGGAGAATATTCACGAATAATACCTTCAGCAGCAAAGTTATAATTATCTGTCCTTATTCTTTGATTACCGCCTGGAACGTCTTTAAGTGCATCGTAAAGGTTACTTATGACTTCTCTTTCAGCAGAATCTATCTCTCTCAAGTTTGCTCTTACTTGAGATCCTCTTGCCGTCCTCGTTGCGTCTAATTCCCCGCCTATAAGCCTAGTAAAGTTGTCTCTTGCTTCAACTAATTTTACTTGCTGCGCCTCAAAGAATTGCCTAGCAATTTGCCCTTCGGGAAATTCAGAGTTTCTTAATATGTCTTCTGAAGACTGAATTCCAAATTCTCTTGTCGCTTGGCCTTCACTTAAAGGAACGTCAACAGTTTGCGCTCTAGCAACCCTTAACTGCGCTTCAGGCGACAACCCTTCAAGCCTTGAAGCATCTGTAAGATTACCAAAAGCCGCCTGAAACTCTTCAGGTGTTACATCTAACTTGTTAAGCAAATCCTCTCCAGCCGCCGTAATATTCCCTTCTGGAGAAATATACGAATTGACGTTTGTGATGCCTTTGTTTTGAAATATTCTTTTTACGCCATCAATGATAGGGGTGCCAAACTTTGAGACTAGGTCGCCAATACCTTCACCGGCTGGGCCTGCAATAGCTCCAATCACTGTGTTTAAGCCAATGTCATCCCCTTGGCCAACCTCAGTTGCTGCGCCTGCTCCCGCGCCTGTAAGGACCGAAGTTAAATAACGAATCAACTTTCCTGTACCTAATCCACCAAATGGCATTGCCGCAGTTTCGCCAGCAACCTCGCCTACAAAAGTAGACTTTGGGTATTGTTCCTCAAGAGGCTTAAATTGAGCTTTTTCCTGTAATGCTCTTGCTTTGGTTTCTTCAAACGAAGCATCGTCGCCAGAAAATACGTTATATAATTGATCCGCAGCCCGACCCATTGTGGTCATGCCTTTGCCCGTAGCAATTAGTGCCGCCTGCCCTGGACCAATGCTTTCAATATATTGAACCATCGCAGGATCTTGAGCGGCTTCTTGTCCTTGCCCCATATTTATAACTGGCTGACTAGGGGCTGGGCTATCTACTTCCCAGCCCTCTTGGGCGACAATTGAAGAAGGTATGTTTTCATCGTCTACCTCCCATTCTTCTAAAATATTTACCGGAGCTACGCTCATTGGGTTTTCCTTCGTAAACGTGTTCCATCAGGCAAAGTAACTGTTCCATTTTCATTAGCTACGGTTCCTTCAGGCATGCCTTCTGGAACAGGTATTGAGTTCTTTCGGTTTAAGTTTGCAAGAGCGTCAATTCTTCGACCTAATCCACCGCCGCCAAATATAGACTTATATCCGCTTTTGGTTAAGAAGCCTGCATCTTCTTTACTTGTATTATAAGTGGCGCTTATTGGCTTTATTCTTGTAGAGATTAATGCGTTAGCAACAGCCAACAATTCATCCATGTCTACAACATCAGGGTTGACTGGATTTATGCTGGCTACGACAGACTTTGCTACATCCTTACTCACACCCTTGCCCGTAAAAAAGTCGAATAAGGCTTCTGGTGTCTGTTGCGTGTTTAACGCAACCGCAAGCTCGTCAGACCTTACTGTTGAATCATCCCCAAGTTTGATAACAGCAATAAGAGCAGATGCAATTGCCATCCTGTTGCCGCCTTTCCCTAAAAGTATTAATTCATTGGCTTTGTCGTAGTTGGTTTCAATTGAAGAAACTTGCTCTTCTGTCTTGTCTCTTTTTTTGCGGAGGCTTACTCTTAATTCTTCTCTATACGGCTTTAATTTTGAGTCTTCGCTATTAATTAATCCGGTTATAGGGATAGCCATAACGCCATCGCGTGTTTTAAACAATGCCTGATTTTTGTCATCACTCATCCCTATATATTCTCTGTCTACGGTCTGTCTCTTTAGGAATCCGCCTTCAATTGCCCTGCTGTCAGTTAAATCTAATTCAGAAATAGCACCTTTAACATTTCCAGAATTAATCATATCCATAATGCCTTGGGTATCGCTGGGATCTCCCCCTAACTTTCGGATAGCAGACATGCGGGAATTTAATATATTTGTGGCACCTTCAATATCACTTTTTTTCAAGAGATTGTTTACTGACCTTGCATCCTTGGCTAGAGCAGTCATTCTCTCTCTATTCAAGGTGTTAACCGCGCCTTCTCTTTCTCCAGCCCTTATTGACCTATAAGCAGAACCTTGACCCGTCAATGTCGGTTTGATCCCGCCAATAAAACCGCCAATTTTATCTAGTATATTCCTGTCTAATTCAACTTCAGTTTGACCAAGAAAGTTATATTCATTGGGAGTCTGTTGTACAGGTGATACGTTTGCCGCAGTTGACATAGGATTAAGATTGCTCCCAGCCAAAGATTGAGCAATTGACCCAGTAGCCTGATTAAGAGGGTTGCCAACAGCGCCAGCAAGTTGATTGGCTGGTTCTGTTGCTTTATTGACAGCGCCATAAATAGGGTTCAAGGCATCCTGTACTGGCTCAGTTACTTTTCTTATGTATTTAGATAGTGGAATTGCCATGATGTTTTCCTAATTAGTTTAATTCTGCCAATACACTTCTACAAATTATCCATCAGGTATTGCAGAAAGAAATCTGTTAACGCCGCCCTGTTGCTCTTGCACACCAGGTATACCGCCCAATCCGGTAGCCTGAGAGCCTTGACCCGTACTGATGTTAGCCAGCAATGTTGCAAGCTGCTGGAGCGTATTCGCATCAGTGATCCCAGCCTTGGCCATGATTTCAGCAAACTGGCCTCCGTCAAGAATCTGGGCCAGTGCAGCACCTTCAGCGTTTTGCAGATTAGCCAGATTAGCCGTGGTGCTTCCGATGTTCTGAGCCATCTGCTCACCCGCTCTTGTCCTGCCGCCAGCGATTGTTCCTTGGATGCCTGCCTGCTGACCAGCAATACCCAATCGAGTTGATGCAAGATTACCTGCGCCTCTCTCAGCCAGCCCAGACAATGCGATACCGGTGTCACCCATGATGCCAGCCTGCCCCTGAGAGGCTGTAAGCCCTTGGCTACCTAACCCGCCTAACTGGGCAACCCTGTCATTAAATGCCGTCCCAGCCAGACCATAAGCCCTGCGCTGCAACTCTTCCAGCACCGCACCACCTTGAGTGCCGCCTGTTGCCGCAGCATTGCGTAATACCGCTCGTTCTTGCTCCTCTCGCAGGTAGGCTTGCCCTGGCGAGTCCTGAAACTGTTGCATTGCTGCTGCTTGTGCCGCTGGACCATTTGCCCCCAGCAGATTAGCCTGCATGGTGTTGGCATCCTGACCTGTCTGAGCATATCCAGCTAGAGGCTGTAATGCCGCTTGGCTTGCGCCTGTGATGTCTGATCTTGATTGCTGAGTGCCGCCAGTGAGGTCAATTATTGCTTGATCACCTGCTCTGGTTAATCCCCGTGAGCCTTGCTCTAGCGACTGCTCTGCCGCTAAAAGCCCCGTTTGTGGGCCTTGAAACCGTCGATACTCTTGCTGGGTAACTGTTCCGTCATTGTTAAAATCAGCACCCTGTCGCACAGCAGAGGCTTGATTAGCCATTGCCTGCTCTCTTGACATGCCTTGGTTGGTCATCAGACGATTAAGTTGATTTTCGTAAATAGGACCACTGCCCTGAACTGGCGCTGCCGTTACTGCCTGATTAGGGTTAGCCATACCCGTAAGAGGTGAGGCAATCTGTGGTGTCTGATTAACTGGACCAGCACCGGCTAAAGGCTGTGCAGCCATAGACTCTGACGGTGGAGCAATAGTCCCTGCTTGATTCTGGGCAGGAATTCCCGATTGTTGGGCTGGGCTAATAAAATTTCCACTAGGGTTGCCGCCAGCCGTTGCCAATAAAGGCGCTGGACCTTGGCTTGGCACCCGACCTGCTTGTGAAATTCCAAGCGGAGCCCCCTGAGAACGGCCAGCCTGCCCAGCCATAAAAGATCCCACTTCAGAAAAAGGAATTCCGACTGAAGGGTCTTCGGTCGTGTTAACTAAATCCCTTTGAACCATGCGCCTTGGGTCATTAGGGCCAACCATCCCAGCTTGAGGGTTCATCATCCCCTGACGGGCTACAATTGCGTTTAAAGCAGTCACATTCTTGCTCCCGAAATGTTTAGTCCAGCCAATATCTGTTCAATACTTTGTTGACCACTATCCTGAGTCGGCATTGCCGTTCTTTCAGGCAACTGCTGCTGCATGAAATCAGTTGAGTAGCTTTGTCTTGTTGGAGCCAATCCGCTCAAGTCTACTCTTTGGCCCAATATTGCCGCATTCTGCTGGGGCAATCCCGCTAGAAGCGTGTTCTGCGCGGCTATGTTGCCTTCCTGAACAAGTCGAGCCTGTTGGGGCATTGATTGGCCGTAGATGTCTAACGCCCCCTGAAAGCCTTCTTGTGCCGACTGCCTAACGCCAGGGAAGATGTCAATAATGTCACCTCTGGCCCGATCTGCTAACTTTTGCTGAAGCGCCAACACTTGTTGATTTTGGCGAATTTGCCCCTTCTGGGCGCTATCATCAGTGCCGCCGAATAATGACTTAAATACACCGCTCATGCTGCTTTCCTTGAGGCAATTTCACTTTTAGTGATGCCTAGTTGAATTATATTCATTATTTTACCCTCTTTCATCACAGAATCTCGATTGATGCCCTCTTCAATAAACCCGTGATGCTTTGCAAAGTTGACTAATTCGGGTCGATCAGAAGGTATCTGCACGATAATCTTGTTTTTATTTGTCTCTAAAAAGAACATAAAAGCCAGCGCCATGCACTGCCTAGCGTATTTCAGCCGGTATTTCTTGTATATCATGGGATGCATCTCAAAACAGATGCTAGTAATGTGCGTAAAGTTGAATATTCCGATAATGTCGTCATTATCCTCAAACAATAACCAGACTTGATTCATATCTGGCTCATACTCTCCGCAGAACCCGTCTTCAACCAGCAATGGGAGCAGGTCAGGGCTTAACACCATCTCCTTTATCTCCGCGACAGTCGCCAAACGAACGTTCATATCAGAATCCATCCCTTTGACAGATCACCAGCAATATCGGCATCTCGCTTAATATACTTGATGGCTCCAGCCGTCCCAGCAGAATCCATGTACTCCTGCGCGATTGTCGCAGTTACAACGCCCTCTGGAGATCCTGCGCCAACGATAATCAGGCTCCGGTTAACCCCGTTTACCCAGTCATTAAACTCTTGAGTCTGACGGCCAGAATCATCAACAATTGCAATCGTGTAACTGGGAGCACTCAAAACCTAGCCACTCCCGCCCTGATCTTTGCATCCAGCCTGACCACCACAAATTTAGTCGGTGAGGCAAACTCAAACTTTAAAACAGCGGTTTGGTCAAATCGACCGTTCCTGCGCCATTGCACCCTTCGGCCATACTCGCCAACAGCACCAACATCTCTATTCCGCTCGTATCCATAGCTTTTACCGCCATCACGCGATAAAGACATCCTGACCTGTGGTGACGGGTTGGCTATCGTTCCCTCCCCTACCTCCATGGACAACTGAAGGCTTGGCAGGAAGAACGTATTAATCTCATTGTTGAACGGAGCCGTGATCAGTAGCCGTTGAACGTAGTCATCGTCATAGGATGAATAGGTATCAAACAACACCTCGCCTATCCGACCATCCTCAGTGTCTCCAGCGTAATTTCTTCCAAAAGCCTCAACCATTGACGCAACACGCCAGCCAGTCGTT
>JGI20157J14317_10003090_pt1 | contig 13584 bp, 10 predicted proteins | sample COG_07_FD_14317 | JGI IMG/M metagenome (IMG submission 14317)
GTAAGCTCTCCTGCACAGTATAACCGCTCAGGATGGCTTGTTCTTCCGCCATTATCATTTTGGCATCCGGGGCTCTGAACACCCAAAGAGCCTGGCAAAACCGTACCTTGCCACTCGACAGCGCCGACAAAAAGATTTCTATCGCCGCCATTACCAGCGGCATCAGTAACAAATCTTACGCCAATCTGCTCAATATCTTCTATGTCATGAGGAACCTCTAACAAAATATTTTCCCAGACCCATTGGCTCTCGTCCTCATACCGACCAAGCCGTTCGGTATCGCGTGCAGATTGCAGATATTTGATACCTGAGAACCACTTGCCACCGGCATGTTTAATAGAGACACGATACGGAGGCATCCCTTGATAGGCTTCGCCAGCTAATTTTAGCTTAATTATATTAAACTCTTTTTTTAGTGACATGCTTATATCAGCACTATTTTTGATTTCGCCTTGCATCATATTTTTATCATTTAGGCTGCGTGAAAATAGGTCCTGAAACTGCTCTCTTTCTATCAGTTTTGCTGCATCAATCCAATAATCGCCATAGCCCCAGCCGCTCACATCTGGGGGGTCAAACAAGACCTGCCCCATATCAGCAAGCCGTGCATCAAGAACTGAAATTGGAATNCCAGTATGCTGCGCCATTCTCACCATACCAACCAATAGCTCTGCTGGTGATTTTACAGATGTAGCTCGATATTTTTCATCCCAAAAGTAAGATGAATTTAACATTATCGTTAGCAATTCAGAAATTTCGTAATCTGTTTTCCTGAATGCTTCACTCCAATGCGCGAGAGCCTCAGTCGGCATGGGCTCTAAAGAGACAAATTCAGACCATAGCCGCCTCACAACAAATTCCGATGCTTTTTGATGCCTCAAAATAAGGTTTACGAGGCCTTCGCCATCAAATTTTTTCCTAACACCAAATATTTCCTTTTTGGAAAAATCACGCGCCCATGAATTTTCCAAAAAGCTAATTTTGCCAAATTCTGATACATGCCAACCAGCCAGAGCTTTAGCAGCTTCCTTGATGTCACTTTCTGAATAATTACCCTCACCCAGAGTAAAAAGCTCAAAGAGTTCACGTGCCAGATTTTCATTTGGCGACTGTTTTTGATTCCGGTTGTTATCCAGATAAATTAAAACAGCCGGGTCTTTAACCATTGAATGTGCGAGTTCACGATAGTTACCCGTTGCATGATTGCGTATCGTTTTATGATGCATCCACTGGGCATGAGACTTCTCGTCTAATCCACTAAACCCTGCCACAAAAGTGTTTTCCCAAAATAAAACCATCCTCTCTGCCAGCGGACTTTTTGAGGCAAGCATTTGTGTTATCCACCATTGCCTTAGCTCAGAGACTTCCTGCCGACGAGCACTTCGAAAGGCATTACGTTTGCCCTCAGGCCAATCATTTTGTCCCCAATAGCGCGGTTCTAATTTTGTCCATGCAGGATAGTTATTTACCGGATCAGTCTTAAGGCCTTCGATTAGATTTGCAATAAGAGTGGACCTATACTCACCAACCCATTGTGATACTTCTAAGGGCGATGGTTCAAACCCGGTCTTACGAAGAATATATGAGACATCTCTGGATGACATCGGTTTATCAGTGACTTGTGGCATCGTAGTTTTTGCTAGCCAATTCACTGCCGTCACAGTTGCAAATTCACTTTTGGGAAGCAATGACACTAACTTTTTTTCAGCTGATACCGTATTTTCCGTTGCGAGAGAGGCGGAGTGACAAACAAAAAAAGGAAAGATCGAAAATAACATAATAAGGCGAAACAGCATTAATTATCCAGACCTATGACGCAAGAGAGCGTCTCACAGTTATTTTTTCAGCACGGAATGATATAAGACGAATAATCATCACTGTTAAATATAAGCATTTTATGAATTAATGGGAAAGGACAAACACGTCAGACTGCTGAGCACAATTATCAGGTTGCAGGCATCCGCGTGGTTTTATATGCCCCAAAGCTATGCCATCGCACACTTCATCAAAAAAATACTATTTTGAGTGCATCACGCGTTAGCATTTTTGGAGAATCTAATGGTGGAGAGACGGTCTGACGAATCCTTTTATAAGTCTATGATTATGGGTCATTTTTTATTGTAGCTCTAATTTGGACCCCATATTTAACCCCACACTTTATTCAAGAAATGTAGCTTAATGAAGCACTGCTTTTTCATTTTGGGGTTACTGCTACAGTTGCGAAATTAGCTTTTCTTCTTCTTTAAGGGGGTGGGGGCTGGAGGACGCAGGCCCTGCGTCTCAGGGCCTCGGTTCTTTGATGGGTCGGCAAAGAAGAACTAAAATTATGGTCGTTGAAACTATAATTGTATCAGCGCTCATTTTAAACTAAGCCCATTATCTATAATAATATTTTGGCCGGTAATCATTGCACCATTCTTAGACAACAAATACGATACAAGACTTGCCACCTCATACGGCTCTACTAGTTTTCCTGACGGCAATTGTGATTCTAACTGTTCCCACTGTTTCTCAGAAAATGCGGACTCTTTTTTGTCTTTTCGAGTGTAGCCGGGTGAAATGATATTGGCTGTGGCAGGGCTAAGTCGTAACTGTCTAGCTGCTTGCAATGTCAGCCCCTCAAGTGCACTTTTTGCAGTAGCCGTAGCTGTAAAAAAGGTATCATTAAGGCCCGATGTTTTGTTCACAAATGAGGAAATTGAAACAATACGGCCCTGTTCGCTCTTTTTTATATCAGCAATAAAGGCACGAATGAGTTTTGCAGGGGCTTCAACCATAACAGCTAGTGCATCATTTAGCTTTTTAGCAGTCAGGGTTTCGAAATCGCCCTTATCAGCATAGCCGGCATTAATAACCAACTGGTCAATGTACCCAGCGTCCTCGATTACATGATTAATAAAGTTTGAGACACTATTTTCATTCCAAAAGTCGTAGGTAAAACAGAAAACAGTAGCATTGTTCTCTTCTCGAAGCTCATTTGCAAGTTTATGTAATTTTTCAGTTTGAGTGCCCGTATGAAGGAAAAGGTTGCAACCACAACCCGCAAGCTGTTTTGCACAGGCGGCGCCAATTCCGCTTGCTGCGCCTGTGATCAAGATATGTGGATGTTTATAATTATCCATTTATATTTCCTCAAAAAGCAACCCTTCTAACAGCAACACATCTGTTTAATAGTACAATATATACATCCCTAGATTGAACTAAATTTTATATTCCAGCAATTTTTTGCGCGTATTTCTTCGAGCTAATTGAACATCTGGATCTGGTTCCAAAGAGGCTAATAATAGTTCCTGCGTATATTTTTTCTGAGGTTTTAGAAAGATATCTTTAGCAAGACCTGTTTCAATAATTTGCCCCTCTTTCATTACGATAACGCGATCTGCAAAATCGCGGACTACGGGTAAATCATGAGCAATAAAAATGTAACTTAACCCTAAATCTTTCTTAAGCTTTTTAAGCAAACTAATTACTTGTGCCTGAACCGATACATCTAACGCAGATACCGCTTCATCACAGATGATAATTTTTGGCTCAAGCGCGAGTGCTCGAGCGATAGCAATACGCTGAAGCTGTCCACCAGAAAGTTGATGAGGAAACCGTCTTACATATTCTTTTTCAAGACCCACCTGCTCAAGAAGGTCTTCAACCCTTCGTAGCCACTTATTTTTTGGCAGAACATCAGGGTGAATTACCCATGCTTCTGAGATGAGTTGTAATACGGTCATGCGGGGGTTCAAACTTTGTGAGGGATCTTGAAACACCATTTGAATATCGCGGCGTTTTTTTAAAAGGTCTTGGTCGGACAGTGTTAAGATGTCCTGATTCTGATAAAATACAGAACCACTATTCGCATTTTCCAGTCGCAAAAGAATTTTTGCTGTTGTTGATTTTCCAGAACCACTTTCACCAACAATTGCAACCGTTTCACCTTCCATTAAATCAAAGCTGATGTCTTTTAATGCCCGAAAAACACCATAATTTTTAGAAATTTTCGAAACAGATAAAAGTGGGTTAGATGACGAAATTCCTAATGAAAATTTCCCCTTACCGGGGGCGGCTTTAATCAATTGCTTTGTATATTTATGGCTAGGTTTAAAATAAATATCCCTTACAGAGCCAGCTTCAATCACTTTTCCGTTTTGCATTACGATAACGCGATTTGCTACCTCTGCTACAACTCCTAGGTCGTGGGTTATAATCAGTAGGGCCATCCCTGTTTCTTTTTGTAGATTCACGAGGAGATCAAGGATTTGCGCTTGAACTGTAACATCAAGAGCAGTTGTGGGCTCATCTGCGATTAAAATATCTGGGCGCAGAGCTAATGCCATAGCTATCATTACACGTTGCCGCTGCCCGCCTGAAAATTGATGTGGGTATTTTCTTGCAGCACTAATCGGTTCTGTAATACCAACTTTTTCTAGTAACCTTAGCGTTTCTAGCCGGGCTTCCTTTTCTTTTGCCCCGTGCACTTTCAACGCTTCTTCTATCTGCCAGCCAATTCTATAAACTGGATTGAGGTAACTAAGCGGATCCTGAAAAATCATAGCAATATTTTTGCCGTTAATGTCTCGTCTTCGTGCAGGAGGCATGTCAAATAGGTTTTCCCCTTTGAACCTTATTTCACCTGCAGTAATTTCACCTGGTGGCATATCTATTAGATTAAGAACGGCAGATGCTGTAACAGATTTCCCTGAACCGCTTTCGCCCAATATGGCTAATACTTCGCCCTTGTCGAGATGTAAATTTACACCGTTCACTGCCTGGACTTGCCCAGCAATAGTGTGAAAGACCACAGCCAAATCTTTTATTTCCAGCAGGTGTTCAGCCATTTTTTTGGTCTCCAATTTCCATACGCCATCTTTGCTGTGGGTCAAGAACTACGCGTAGCCAATTGGAAAGCAGGTTGAGGCTTAAGGTCGTTAGAATAATGGCAAGGCCTGGCCAAAATGACAGCCACCATGCTGTGGTAAGATAAGGACGTCCCTGTGCAACCATCAATCCCCAGGTAATTTCAGGTGGCTGAATGCCAATTCCTAGAAAAGACAGTGAGCTCTCAGCTAACATAACAAATGCAAAATCTAATGTAGCAATTGTCACCATTGTTGGAATGATGATTGGCAGAATATGACGAAAAATAATCCGTTTATTAGACGCGCCCATTACGGTGGCTGCCTGAATAAACATTCTTTCCCTGATCTCCAATACCTCTGCCCGAGCAGTTCGTAGGTAGATAGGAATGCGCGTTATAGCAAGTACAACAACAATATTTATTACTGAAGGAGGAAGCATATAGAGGATAATAACTGCTAGCAAAAGAGATGGGAAAGACATAATCACATCGGCAACACGCAGGATCAGATGACTAACAAATTTAGAAGTATACCCGGCTATTAATCCAAGAAAACAGCCAATAATGAGAGAAAAACTAACTGCGGAAGCGGCAATCATTAAAGTATTACGAGAGGCTAAGAAAATGCGCGCTAATAAAGGTCGACCAAGCGCGTCACCCCCCAGCCAAAATACCCAGTCTTTGTTAAAATCGAACGGTGGAGCATTTCTGCCCCTTAAATTCTGCTTTGTAGCGACATCCTCTAATGCAAACGAACCCACTAGGGCCACACCAACCAATACAAGCAAAAAAATTGCAGCAAAGAGCGCAAATCTGTCCCGTGCCAACATCAACAGCCACGCGTTGAAAACAAAGCGCCTCGTATTGTTATCCTTGGCAGTGGGGGGTGATTTTGCCATAGAGATTAATACCGAATCCGGGGGTCTAAAATTGCATATATAATATCAATTAGAATATTCATCACAAAAATAGCAACTGCTGTGATGATGATAGAGGCCAAAACAACAGCAAAATCTCGCTGCAAAATAGAGTCAATCATTAGTTTACCAACGCCTGGGAAACCAAAAATTGTCTCCACAATAACAGCGCCATTCAATATGCCAGCAGCTTGGTCGCCAATCACTGTAATAACTGGCAGCATTGCATTTCTCAGGCCGTGCACAAATACTATAGCGGTATCCTTGACACCTTTAGCGCGCGCAGTCTTTATATATCCTGCACTCAGTACATTTAGCATCGAGCCACGAACAACCTGAAGAATTAGTCCGAATGGTCTTATAAATAAAACTGATATTGGCAACACCCAATGGAAGACCGTTCCCGTTCCCGATGTTGGAAGCCACCCAAGGCCCACTGAGAATACAACAATCGCTACAATTGCAATCCAAAAATCTGGAGCACTTGCTCCAATCAATGAGAAAAACGTGACGATACGGTCGAAAAAACCACCAACTCGGAAGGCAGCTATTGAACCAATTATAATCGCGAGAGAAGCTACCAATGACATTGTGATTGCGGCTAATTGAAGCGTCCATTTAAATCCACGCAGGACTGAATCTATTGCTGGCTCAGCGCGGCGCAACGAAATACCAAAATCCAGACGTATAAGATCAGAAAAATACTGGAAAAATTGATGTAATATGGGGTCATTTAACCCGTTCAAATCACGAAACTTTTCTTTTGCTTCTTCCGATGCGTCTAGGGGAAGGAACAAACTAGCTGGGTCGCCAGTTAACCTAATTAGAAAAAAAACAAGAACTACCAAAATAAAAAGAGATAGCGCACTTGTTACCGCTCGTTTAATTAAGAAATTAGTCAATTAACCCATTCCAATTTAGAAAAATAGCCAGAGGTTACATATTATCCCTGGCTATTATCATTATAATATTTTCAATTTCATTTGAATGAAATTTGTGAAAGCTGGAGTTCACTATTAGTTTTAATTGTCGGAATGAAGTCCAGGCGCTCATTAACTCTACTAAAGCCAACCATATGGAATAGAAGAATGTCTATGACAGCTTCATCATGAATATAAGCCATAGTATTTTTCCACATTGCTTCTCTTTTTGCACCAGTAGCGGCAGTTGCATCAGCAATCATTTTATCTAGTTTTAAGTCATCTCTACCAGATTGAGCACCNCCTGTTGCATATTTGAAAAACATAGAGAAGACAGGATCTCCATTTGCATTATCATGCATAGCTTCAACGATGATGGGGCCTCTATCCGCTGCATATGGCTTGGAATATAGGTCAAGCCATTCTGCGACTTCATACATTTCTAATTTTACGTTGAAACCAACATCTTGAAGCATGGCCTGCAACGCTTCCATAGTTTCCTGCACATTTGCAAAATTGTTTGTGCGGCCAATAAGCCGAATTTCTTTTTCAACAGGAACACCATCTGCCTTTGCTTGAGCTATGAGTTCTTTCGCTTTCTTTGGATCAAAGCTGAACGGCCTCAAGTCATGATTATAGCCAATAGTTGAGGGTGGTGTCATTCCTGTGGCAGGGATTGTACCATTAGCTAAAATTGTCCCAATGAACGCCTCTCTATCAACTGCATGGTTGAGTGCTCTTCTTATTCTAACATCATTTGTTGGCGCAACCTCATTATCTACCCGCAGATAAAGTGTTTCTGAATTTGGGTATGAGAAGTCTGTACCTGCGTTGGTCGCGTCCTGCAAAGCTATATTTGTCGCAATATCTGCTTCACCAGTTGATACCATTGCAGCTCTAACAGAGCTATCAGAGCGGAAAATATACTTTGCTGACTTAACAGCAGAACTGCCGCCCCAATAATTAGTATTAGCTGAGAGGTTGATTTGCATACCACGAAGGTATTGGTCGAACGTATATGGACCAGTTCCAACAGGGCTGTTTACATACTTGTCCATTGGCTCAGTAGAGCGCATAGCAGTCACCACAGACATCAGAAGGGGTAAAATAGGCTGCGCAGGGTTAGCTGTAATGTCAATTGTATGGGCATCTATGATATTTGTTGATATTTCAATGCCACCAAAGTATTTTATGCCAATTTCGCATGAAAGTTGATCACTTTTGATGCGCTTCAGGGAATGTGCTACATCTTCAGCGTCAAAAGCACTGCCATCTGAGAACAAAACCCCTTTGCGTAAATTAAAGCGCCAGGTTCCGTTTCCTTGGTCTTCCCAGCTTTCTGCAAGGCGGGGCTGAAGGCCCTTGCCTGGAACAAGTTCTGTAATCGTTTCAGATACATTTTGGGCAATAACACGTCCTATATTTGAACGCGACGCTTCACAGGGATCAACAATATCGAGTTCCTCTGATAATACGATTGTTACATCATTGGCTTTCACTGAGAGTGGAAGCGAGATTAATATAGCAACTAATACTGACTTAAAATAGTTTGAATATTTCATAACTACTTTCCTCCTATATCATGCAGCTTATTTATCTTGCATCTGTCAGACAAACTGCGAGTACTGACAAAACATTCACGCCGACAACTGTGTCGAATTTTTGATTTAAAGTCTTACAGACTTCTAACCAAATAGTGTTTGAAAATAAGTTTTGAGTCTATAAATAAAATTTTTAACTAGAATTAGAAAATTTTGATGGGGAATTATTTGAATTTTTTCGGCTCCCATAAGTTAATACAAGGAAAGCGATAAAAATTATTATAGCTCCATACCAAGTTGATAAGCTTGGAACTTCTTGAAACAAAAGAAAGGCTCCAAACCCAACCATAGGCAATCGCACAAAATCAATAGGCGCGATTAAAGAGGCATCTGATAATTGAAATGCTCTGGCACCAAGAAATTGTGCTAAAGCGCCGTTAGCTCCCTGAAGTGCAAGAAGAAACCACTGAAACGCAGTCGGATTGTTCCACGCCCACATAGCAGGTATTAATGCTAGTGGAACAGTAACAATTAAATTCCACGCCACAATTGTATCAGCATTTTCTTTTTGACCCTGATATTTCAGAATTAACTGAATGGTAGCTATAGCAAGTGCTGAAAAGACAGCCAGAACTAAAGCTATATTAATGTCATTATGTCCCGGTTGTAAAACGACGACCACACCACTGAAACCAATAAGGAGGGCGATAATTCTTGAAGGGTGAAGTTTTTCCGAAAAAAATATCCAAGCACCCAGCATTACAAAAAAAGGCGCTGCAAAACTAATAGTTGTAACTGCTGAGAGTGACGCATTTGCCAATGCAAAAAAAAGTGCGCTTAATCCTACCAGCTTTATGCTCGCTCTCAGAATGTGAAGCTTGTGTCCGGATGTCTTTAATATAGCAGGTTTTTGAATGAGCCACGGAAGAAGGATAAGCAATCCAAAGACAGCTCTGGTGAAAACGATGAAAAACGGGTGAATTTCACCAGCCAGAACTCTTATAATCATGACGTCAATGCTCATGAACATAGCCACGATAAACATCAAAGCGCCGCCTTTAAAATTTTTGCTCTGCATCATGCCCACTCCTAAAACCTTTACTGTGTCAGTTAGTTCAAAATTTGTAAATAAATTGCAATTTTCCCTTTCCAAAGTGTTTCGGTAAAAAGTGAAATCCTATTGACAATAGCTAATATTAATTCTGATAGTTATTCATCGTTTAACAACTTAACAAAATAGTTTTAGTGAATACTTTTACCCTCACCACTGCGGTTAGCTCAATTTTTGAAGCAATGAGCGGAAAAGTGAACTTGTTTTTATGTGGGCGGCAAGCAGCTATTCTACCCAGCCTTCTTGCAATCAGGAAATGGTGATTTAGCCACTACCTTTTCATTTCATCGTCGTGCCATTGCTTTTGTCGAAATACCTCTGAGTGAATTCACGAAAAAAGGACCCAGTGATAAGGATTAGGTTTGTGTCTATGTAGCAGCAAAAAATTTTGGAGATAAAAATGAATGATAACGTTCTGGGTGTCTATAGTGCGGCAGCAACGCCGATTGAAAATGATCACAGGCCTTGTTTTCAACTTTTTACAGATCATTGTCATGCGTTACTTGATGAAGGGTGTCACGGAATTGCGTTAATGGGCACCACCGGTGAGGCTAATAATTTCAGTGTTGATGACCGAAAAGCCCTGTTGGATGCTGCCGGCCAGTCCGGACTGGCCGGAAATCAACTTTTACCCGGAACATCATGTAGTAATTTACCTGAGACAAAAGAACTCACGGCACATGCACTTTCCTGTCATGTGAAGGCCTGTGTTGTTCTGCCGCCCTTTTACTACAAGGGAGTTAGCGATGACGGCCTGTTTCGTTTCTATGCTCAGCTAGTTGAAGGCCTTGCTGATGAAAGACTGAAGATAATTCTCTATCACATCCCACAAATAACGCATGTGCCAATTAGCCATAATTTGATATCTCGTCTTAGACATGCTTTTCCTAAAACCTTTATTGGTATCAAAGATAGCTCTGGCGATATTGAAAATATGAAGAAAATGATAGAGTTATTTCCTGGTTTTTCTGTTCTTGCTGGCGCAGACCCACTTTTGTTACCCGTGTTGAGGGCAGGAGGAGCGGGCTGTATCACGGCAACATCAAATTTACGGGCTGACAATCTCAGATATATTTTTGACCATTGGGCCAATCCAGACCAAAAGGCAAAAATTCAAGCACATCAAAATAAAATCAACGACTGGCGAAATTTAAGCAACAGTTATGCCCAGTTACCTACGATAAAGGCAATGATTGCGAAAAGACGCAAGGATAGGAGATGGCTCGCACTATGTCCTCCTCTCACCGCTTTAACTAATGACGAGCAAGAACATGTCTGGGCTCAGATGCAACAAATTTAAAACATGTGAAAGTAGTCATTATGGAACGCTATATTACAATTCGCCAGCCTCAACATGTCCAAATCGGGTCAGGAAGCGCCGCTCAAATTGGCTTATGGGCAGCAGATGCTCAAAAGGTTCTCGTTCTCACGTCAAAATCAACTGCTCTGCTTGTTGAACATCTGCAGCTAAAGCAATCTGCAGAAATTTATAGTTATGTACCGGCAGAGCCTGACGATTATGCATTGCAGGCGGCTCTTGAACATGCGGCGCTCCATCGGCCAGATGTGATTATTGGTTTGGGAGGGGGGTCTGTTATGGATATAGCTAAGCTGGTCTCTGTGATGTGGGGTGGCTCCCAGCGACTGGAAGAGATTATTGGAGCAGACAAAGTTCTGAAGCGCTTCTCTAAATTAGCGCTTATCCCTACAACTGCTGGTACTGGTTCGGAAGCAGGTATAAGGGCGCTGGTCACAAATTCAAAGACACAGGCAAAAATGGCTGTCGAAAGTCGGCTGATGTGTGCAGATCTTGCAATTCTTGACCCTGACTTAACCTTATCTGTTTCCCCGTCCCTAACAGCGTTTACTGGCATAGATGCAATGGCCCACTGTGTTGAAGCCTTCACAAATATTCGTTCTCATCAGATGATAGATGGATATGCCCGTATGGGCTTTTCAGCCGTTGGCAAATATCTGGGCCGTGTGGTGGCAGATAAATCAGATAGTCAGGCACGTTTAGGGATGATGCTGGCGAGTTATTATGGCGGTATTTGTTTGGGTCCGGTCAATACAGCAGCAGGTCATGCGCTGGCCTATCCTTTGGGAACTAAACTCAAGCTGGCACATGGGTTGGCAAACGCCTTAATGTTTCCGCATGTTCTGGGATTTAACCAACCAGTTTGTCCAGACAAAACTAATGAAGTATTAAGTGCATTGGGCGGTGCCAAGACTGAAAACTCTGCTTCTGCCCACAAGCAAGCTTATGACTTTTGCGAGAGCCTCTCCATTGATATGAACTTGTCAAATTACGGAGCTCAAGCCAGTCATTTACGTGCTTGGGCAGAGGAGGCCTTTGCCATTCGTCGCTTGATGGATAACAATCCTAGGGAGATGACGGTCGATGACATTGAACAGATTTATCAAAACGCACTATAAAATATAGGTATAGTTTAAGCAAAATAGTACGTGTCTTTTATTTTATAAAAGTATACCGGAAACCTTACCAGAAGCAAAAGATATCAGCCTCCTTTTCTAGGATGTTAACCATTTAAAAACAGTTGTTTGTAACTCGAAACATGGTCACTTGAACAAACAAATTGTGTTGGTAGAGAGTGACAGTTCTCTTGGTAAGCACCAACCCTACATAATACTTTAATTTATGCTTAGAAACTCACCTGTAATGCCTTTCATCAATTACATCACTTTGGTCTGCCCGGTGGCCTACCTAAATGTAAGTCACATGATGTACCTAAAGAGTTCCTGCCAAGTACAAGGGAAGTGAGGTAGGCAAAGTATCTTTATACCTACCTTTACAATATCGCTTTACTATATCACTCGCTACTGCATTAAAGATGATTATAAATCGTGTGATTGCAAGCATACGTGAAATGTGTTGGGCTGGTCACATGTGACGTGTAACTCCACCATCTGACCTAATACTCTGTCCTGTTATGTAGCTGCTATCCTGTGTAAGGAGAAAGGCCGCTGCTTTAGCTTGCTCTTTTGAAGTTGCTAAGCGCTTGAAAACAGACATATCTGCAAATTTTTGAGGTAGATCTAAACTATCAGTAAATCCTGGCAATAAGCAATTCATTCTAATACCGTCTTTACCATATCTATCAGAGTATAGTTTTGTAAATGACGATACGCCAACACGGTAAACGCTTGATGTGGGAAAAATTAGGCTTGGCTCAAAGGCTGAGAAAGTGGTGATATTTACAATTGAACCGCTGCCTTGCGATTGCATAATTGGAGTTACCAACTTAGCAAGCCTAATTACTGGCATTAACACCATTTCGTTCGCTTTATTCCAATCATCTTCCGAAATATCTAGCAAATCACCTTTAGGCGGCCCACCCACGTGAATTAATAGGCTATCCACTCGGCCATACTTTTCCATAGTCAGTTTGATTAATTTGTTTGTGTCTGATTTATTTTCGGCTTTTCCTCTCAGAGCGATCCCATTTAGTTCTTTTGCGAGTATTTCACAATTTTCTGATGGAGACATTAAAGCCATCTTATAGTTACGATTGCTCATTTCCCTTGCAATCGCTGCCCCCATTCCTTTGCCACCCCCGACAATAACACATACTTTTTGGCTCAAAACAATCTCCTATTTTTCATATTGACATGCATCTACCGTCATTTACGTCATAGCGCAAAAATCTTTATCAGAAGTGGAAGAGCCATAATCCATTGACCCGAAGAATGGGACACTAGTAGCCTGTCCTAATTGTCATAAAAAGCACTCTCCTAATCTTTCAAGACTCTTTGTTTAAGTTAGCGCATAGCTAATTTACTTGTCCATAATTGTATTACTAACAGATCTAGAACTCCTAATTACAAAATGCGGGGCGCCCCTAGGGTGGGGTCGCGTTAGCGGACAAATCACCTTTCGCACCAGGAATTAGTTAATTCAGCTTTCGAGCTAAGTCGTCGGCTCTGAGGTGCGTATAACGCATCAACATCTTTAAGTCTTTGTGAGCTGAGATAAAAACAACTTGGGGAATACCCATACCCATTTCAAAAAACCTGAAAGGTTTCAATATGAATTAATGACTAATTTGGTCTGGTGGTTTGTTGTGGGTATGGTTGTGGGTAAACAATATTTTTTATTAATTAATAAACAATAACAGTGCTCTAAATAAAAAGGTGGCGGAGAGACGGGGATTCGAACCCCGGTGAGGCGTTAACCCCAACACGCTTTCCAAGCGTGCGCCTTAAGCCACTCGGCCACCTCTCCTGA
>JGI20157J14317_10003091_pt1 | contig 13579 bp, 10 predicted proteins | sample COG_07_FD_14317 | JGI IMG/M metagenome (IMG submission 14317)
CCTCTATCTTCTAAGATATATACTTTTTGAGTATTCATAATTGATTACTTAACGAATATAATATAATAACTTTTTTCATAAATGTTAGACTTAATAATTAAAAATGGAGATTGTTACATTAATGAAAACTTTCAAGTCACAGATATTGGTATTAAAGAAAAAAAAATAGTCAAAATCGGTAAAATTGAAGAGTCTTCCAAAGAAACAATAGATGCTAAAGGTCTAATTGTTTTACCAGGATGTATAGACACACAAGTTCACTTTAGAGAGCCAGGTTCAACTGATGCTGAAGATTTAAAATCTGGAAGTAAAGCAGCTATTCTTGGAGGAATTACCTCAGTTTTTGAAATGCCAAATACTAATCCCCCAACCTCAAACTTAATAGAGTTTCAAAAAAAAATAGATTTAGCAAAAAATAGAATGTTTACTAATCATGCATTTTATTTTGGGGCTACACCAGATAACAGTAATGAATTATCTAATTTAAAAAATTTAGTAGGCTGTTGTGGTGTAAAATTATTTGCAGGTTCTTCTACGGGAGATTTATTAGTAGATAAAGAAAAAGATATTGAAAAAATATTTGAACATACCTCAAAAGTAGTAGCAGTCCATTCTGAAGACGAAGAAATCCTAAATACGAATAAGAAATTGATTAAAGATGGAGATGTTCATTCTCACCCTGTTTGGAGAAGTGAAGAATGTGCAATTTCGTCAACTAGAAGAATAGTAAGAATAGCTGAGAGATATAAAAAAAAAGCACACATACTTCATATAACAACAAAACAAGAAATTGATTTTTTATCTCAACATAAAGGTAATATTACATTTGAAATAACACCACAGCACTTAACTATATTTGCTCCTGATTGTTATGATAAACTTGGAACTTATGCGCAAATGAATCCCCCTATAAGAGACAAATCACATTATGATAGACTTTGGTATGGTGTAAGAAATAATCTTAATGATACAATTGGATCAGATCACGCTCCACATTTAAAAGAAAATAAAGAAAAAATTTATCCAAGTTCACCATCTGGAATGCCTGGTGTTCAAACATTGTTACCCATAATGTTGAATCATGTTAATGATGGAAAATTAACAATAAAACAGCTGATTAGATTAATTTGTGAAAATCCTATAAAAATTTTCAACATAAAAGACAAAGGTTTTATCAGAGAAAGTTTTGATGCAGATTTGACTATTATTGATATGAACAAGATATCAACAATAGATAATAATAATATTGCAAGTAAATGTGGATGGACGCCTTTTCATGGAAAAAAAGTTAAAGGTTTTCCAGTTTATACAATTGTTAATGGAATTACTAAAATGAAGAATGGATCCATATTAGGTGAACCTGAAGGTGAACCTCTACATTTTAGTTAAGTATTGTCAATTTAGTTAAAAAATTATATTCTATAAATATGATTGATCTTATAATCAAGAACGCAAAAGTTGCCACAGCTTCAGATCTTTTTATGTGTGACATTGGAATTGATAATGAAAAAATTGTTTTTCTAGAAAAAAATTCTTTAAAAGAAGCAAAACAAATAATTGATGCTAAGAATGAATATGTTCTTCCTGGTGGAGTAGATGGTCATTGTCACTTAGATCAAAGAACAAAAGATGGAACTGAAATGTCAGATAACTTTGAAAGTGGTTCAAGATCTGCTGCTTTTGGAGGCACAACAACAATAATGCCTTTTGCAATACAGTTTAAAGGAGAAAGTTTAAGAGAAGTAATTGATGAATACCACACAAGGGCAAATGATCAAAGCTACATAGACTATACATTTCATCCAATTATAAGTGATGCAAGTCCAAATGTTCTTGGCCAAGAGCTGCCAGCAATGGTGAAGGATGGATATACTCACTTTAAAATTTATATGACTTATGAAGATTTACAACTTAATGATAGAGAAATTCTTAATACACTTGAAGCAGCAGGAAGAGAAAAAGCAGTTGTAATGGTTCATGCTGAAAATTACGAATGTTTGAAGTGGTTAACAGAAAAATTAGAAGCTGAAGGAAAAACAGATCCCATTCATCATGCAGACTCTAGACCTGGGGTTGTAGAAAGTGAAGCAACAAATAGAGCAATTGCACTATCAAGAATAACAGATACACCAATATTATTTGTTCATGTTTCTGACCGAGAAGCAATTGAAACTATTAGAGATGCCCAAAGCAAAGGTTATAAAATTCTTGCCGAAACATGTCCTCAATATTTATTTTTAAAAAGAGATGATCTGAATAAAGATAACTTTGAAGGTGCTAAATATGTTTGTAGCCCTCCACCTAGAGATCCTGAAAATCAAAAATATGTTTGGAATGGAATTCAAAACGGAACATTTGACATTTTATCTTCTGATCACGCACCCTTTAATTTTAAAGGTGACAAAGGTAAAATGATTAAAGGGAACAAAACCCCTTTTAAACATATACCAAATGGAGTTCCTGGTCTTGAAACAAGACTGCCTTTGTTATTTTCTAATGGTGTTTTGGGAAAAAAAATTTCTATTAATAAATTTGTAGAAGTAACATCAACTAATCCTGCAAAAATTTATGGTCTTTATCCAAAGAAAGGAACCATTAGTATTGGCTCAGATGCGGATATTGTTATTTGGGACACAGGAAAAGAAAAAACAATTACAAACTCTGATCTTCATCACGATACAGACCATACACCTTACGAAGGAATGAAAGTGAATTGTTGGCCAAGTATAGTTTTAAGTAGAGGTAAAATAATCGTTCAAGATGGACAACTTCAGGGTGAAAAAGGTTATGGACAATTTTTAAAGTCTGAAATTTCAAGTTACGTTTATTAATATAGTCAACGATTATAGGTTATTCTTTTAAATTCTAATCAAGGCTAAATATAATTTTACATAACTAATTTAGAATGGTTATAATTCGAATATAAAAAATACCAAGTCTGGTTGTGCCGACTTGTAAATAAAGGGACAACATTAAATAAAATAAACACGAAAGAGGGATGATGAAAAAAATAATTGTTATATTTTTAAGTTTACTATTTTCATTTCAAGTTGCGAATGCAAAAATAGTTCTTAAAGCGGGTCATACCGCTAACCCGGATGAACCATATCACAAAGGAATGCTTGAACTTAAAAGATTAGTTGAAGCGGCAACAAATGGTGAAGTTGAAATACAAATATTTCCTAATGGTCAATTAGGATCTGAAAAAGAGATGATTGAAGGACTTAAGTTAGGTACAGTGGATATTACTAGCCCATCAAATGGTAATTTAACAAACTTTGTTCCTGAACTTAGTATTTTTGATCTTCCATTCTTATTTAGAGACAGACCTCATATGTATAAAGCAATGGATGGAGGACCTGGTCAAAAATTATCAGCTGCTATGGCAAGTAAGGGTTTCCGTTTATTAGGTTTTTATGAAGCTGGAATAAGACATATTATGACAACAAAAAAACCAATTAATAATGTAAATGACATTAAGGGTCTTAAAATAAGAACGATGGGAGTTCCTGCTCACGTATCATCATTTAATGCTTTTGGTGCAAAGGCAACACCTATGGCTTACGGTGAATTGTATGGTGCTTTACAGCAAAATGTAGTTGATGGTGCTGAAGCAGCAAACACTAACTATAATTCTAAAAAGTTCTATGAGGTTGCTCCATACTGGGCACAAATAGGATGGACAGCTTTAGTTGCAGATTTAATCATGTCTGAAAAGAAATTTAAATCTTTACCAGCTAATGTTCAAAAAGCTTTATTAGAGGCTGGTCCAAAAGCAGCTGCTGTAGAGAGAAAAGCTTATTCAGATAGTGATAACTCGCTACTAGACTCTTTGAAGGCTAAAGGGGTTAAAGTTACAAAACCTGATCCAACTGGATTTAGAAAAGCATCAAAAGCTGTTTATGATGAGTTTGCAAAAACTCCAGCTTCTAAGGCAATTCTAAATGAAATATTAGGAATGTAGTTTTAATATTTAATTTATGTTAAATTTAATGGGCACTTTAAAGTGCCCATTTTTTTTATGAACAAAACTCTTTTTATTTTAAGAAAAATAGTTAACTGGTTAGTAATCATATTTTTTGTATACATGGTTCTTTCAGTTTTTTACCAAGTTCTTGGTAGATATGTGTTTCATTATAAACTTGGTGTTGCAGCTGAGACAGCCACATTTGCCCAAATTTGGATGGTTCTTCTTGCTGCAGGTATAGCAATGAAAAAAAATATGCATGTTGGTGTAGATATTTTACTAAGAGTTCTTCCAAAAAAATTTCAAAAGATAATAATAATTTTTAGTTTTATCTTTATTTTATCTTTTTTAATATTAGCTCTAAAAGGTTGCTTTGCTTTAATTTCTGTTGGTTTCGACTCAACATCACCTGCTTTAGGTATTCCTATGTGGATTCCATATTTATCAGTACCTATTGGTATTATTTATATAATGCTAGAATTAGTTATTGTTACAATCTCAAAATATAAAGAAAGAAACGTATAATGGCCCTTATTTTTATACTTTTTTTATTTTTATTAATATTTGGAACTCCTATTGTTTTCTCTCTTGGTATTGCTGCAAGTTACACATTGCTTTCATATGATGTGCCAATGGCTCTTGTAGCTCAAAGAATGTATGGAGGTTTGGATAAATTCACAATAATGGCAATCCCATTTTTTATTTTAACAGGAATAATTATGGAAAAAGGTGGAATTGCTAAACGAATAATTGATTTTGCTACAGCTTTAGTTGGTTGGATTACAGGTTCTTTATACTTAGTTGCAGTAGTTGCTGGAACGGGTCTTGCTGCTATTTCAGGATCAGGATCAGCTGATACTGCTGCAATGTCTTCTATCATGTTGCCGCAAATGAAAAAAAGAAAATATAATATTGATTTTTCTGCTGCAATTATGGCTGCTAGTGGATCTCTTGGAACTATTATTCCACCAAGTATAATGATGGTAGTACTGGCTACAATTTCAAATCAATCAGTTGGAGCACTTTTTCTGGCAGGAATTATTCCAGGTCTTTTATGTGCAGTATTTTTATTAATCAGCGGATATGCAAGAGCAAAATTAAACAAAGAAGAAGCCAAGGATATATCAAATTTTAGTTTTATTTTTTTAGTTAAATCTTTTATTAAGGCGATACCAGCATTAACTCTACCTGTAATTATTGTTGGGGGAATAGTTGGAGGAATTTTTACACCTACAGAAGCTGCATCAGTTTCAGTTATTGTTGGATTGATAATATCTATTTTTATTTATAAAGAAATTAAATTTAAAGATTTGGGTGAAATAATTTTAAAGGCCGCAACTATAGCATCAACAGTTATGTTAATTATTGCAACCGCAAGTATTTTCTCTTGGTTTATTGCTAGCCAACAAATTCCTCAAAAAATATCTGAATTTATGCTGAGTTTTTCAGATAGTAAATTCTGGTTTTTAGTAAATGTAAATTTATTATTAATTTTAATTGGGATGTTCATGGAGAGCATATCTGCAATATTAATTTTAGTACCTGTACTTATGCCTGTTGCTATCGCATTTGGTGTAGACCCATTACATTTTGGACTAATTATTATATTAAATTTGTCTATTGGGATGATTACACCTCCTTATGGCATAACACTTTTTGTTGCCAGTTCCATTGCTGAGAGGTCCATTATAGATGTTTCAAAAAAATTAATTTTACCACTCTCACTAATGTTTTTAGTATTAATTTTAGCAACGTATTTTCCTCAAATATCATTATACTTACCTAGTACAATTATGGGATATAAATAATTATGTTTAAGGGATCTTACTCAGTAACAATTACACCCACTTCAAATGACGGAAAGATAAAAGTAAAATCTTTGGAAAAATATTTTAATTGGCAAATTAGAAAAAGGATTGGTGGTTTAATAATTTTAGGTAGCACTGGTGAATTTTTATCAATATCAGATGACAATAGATTAAAGATGATTAAAGAGTCTTCATCTATTATAGATAAAAGAGTTCCCTTATTTGTCGGTACTGCTGCTGAAAATACTTATGAAGCGATAAGATATTCTGTTGAAGCTCAGACTCAAAATGCTGATGGGGTAATGATTATTCCTCCATTTTACTCAACGCCAACACCAGAAGAGTTAATAAACCATTTCAGAATGATTAGTAGGGAAATTGATATACCAATTATGGTTTATAATAATCCCGCGACATCAAATATAGATATTACGCCAGAGATTTTTGCTGAATTATCTAAAATCAAAAATGTTGAATACTGCAAAGAATCTACAATGGATGTAACTAGAGTTAAAGAAATTGATAAGCAGTCTAATGGAAAAATAAAAGTTTTTGGAGGCATAATGGGCTATGAGTCATATCTAAATGGAGCTATAGGATGGGTTTCAGTGCCTTCAAATATTGTACCATTAGAGTGTACTAATATTTATGAAAATATTAAGGTCAAAAAAAACTTTGAAAATGCAAAAAAAATTTATGATAAGATTACACCTGTTATTAAATTAGTAGGTAGGCATTATTATGTAGCTGCAACAAAGTATATGCTTAATTTAATGGGTCTAGATGTTGGAAAACCTTTGTTACCTAGACTTGATTTGAGTGACTCAAAAAAAAGAGAATGTAGAAAAGTTTTTAAAGAACTTAACTTTAAGAAAATAAATTAAATTTCTCGTGATTGATAATGGAAAAAGTTTTTACCCAAATACAAAAAAAATTAATTTTTATTTTGAAAATAAAAAATTAGAAGCTATTGATGGTGAGACAATTTCTTCGGCTTTAATTAGAAATGGTTATAAAAAATTCAGAATTGACAAAGAAGGAAAAGATAGAGGCATTTATTGTAACATGGGTGTGTGCAATGAATGTATTTTAAATGTTAATGGAAACCCTAGTATAAAATCTTGTTCTACTAAAATAACAAATAATGATATAGTTTTTAGACAAAACTACCAAGCTCCAATACCTAAAATAAATGATGAAATACAATTAGTTAAAGAATTAAAAGAAACTGAAATTTTATTAATTGGTTCAGGCCCATCTGGCATGGGGGTTTTAAATTCAATCAAAAATTCAAGTGAGAAAATAATAATAATTGATGAAAAAGACTCAATAGGAGGCCAATATTATAAAAAAATTAGTAATACATTTGACTTATCAAAACAGGATGTGTTTGATCAACAGCAAAAAGAGGGACTTAATTTAGAACAAAAACTTAAATCTAAAAATTTTGAATACATTTTTGGGACTAAAGTTTGGGGAATATTTCAAAAAGATGATGATTTATATGAAGTGTGTTGTTCAAAAAATAATAGAGACATTAGAATTAATGCAAAAAAAATTATTGTGGCAACAGGATCGTATGAGAAACCATATTTTATAGATGGTTGGCACCTTCCGAATGTTATGACAACTGGTGGAACTCAAATTATGTCAAAAACACAGGGTATATTTCCAGGTAAAGACGTTGTTATTTGTGGAAATGGTCCATTAAATTTTCAATTAGCCACAGAGTTAATGAAAAATAATATCAATGTAAAAGCTATAATTGAGACATCTGGGAAGCCTTTTTCAAAAATTTTATCGTCAATTATGTGCTTGATTTCTTCTCCAGTAATATTTCTTAAAGGAATTAGCACTTATTTAAAAATTTATTTTTCAAACGTACATATTCATCACAATAGCGCATTAGTTAAGATTGAAGATGAACAAGATAAAAAAAAGATTTTAATTAAAAATATTAAAAAAAATAATTTTTTTTCTATAAATAATATCGATGTTGTTAGTTTAAATTATGGCTTCATTCCTAATAATGATATTGGAAAAATTTTAGGCTTAGATGGATTTTTTAATAAAGAAAAAAGTTATTTTCAAATAAAAAAAAATTTATTTAATGAAACCAATAAAAAAAATATTTTTTTTATTGGCGAAGCTGCAAGAAATTCAGGAGCAAAGATATCTTTCTATGAAGGAGAATTAACAGGTTTTTTTTTAAAAAAGAAAAAATCTTTTTTTGATTATGTCAGTTTTAGCTTATCAACATTTAATTTATTAAGATCAAATATTTTTCAATTTTTTTTATGGAAAATATTTTCAAAGAATATTTCTAATACTGAGTTTATTACTAATGAAACATTAATTTGTAGATGTGAAAATGTAAAATTTAATGAAGTAAATAAACTTAAAGATCAAAAAAATATTGATGCAGGACTGATTAAAAGAATTACAAGAACTGGAATGGGAAGATGTCAGGGAAGATACTGCGGATACGGTCTTAGTGAAATCTTTAAAAACAAGATATCTGAGTCAAATTATAAGCAATATTCTTTTGCACCACAAAATCCAATTCAAAATATAGAAATAAAAAATACAAGTTATGAAAAACAAGAATGGTATGGGTATGTTCAGGATAAACTGCCAAAATTTAATGTTAAAAAAAATCTAATGAAAAATAAAGTAAAACATAAAATTGCAGTGATTGGTGGTGGAATAATGGGAGTTTCAACTTGCTATAATCTTTTAAAACATGAAAAAGATATTTGTTTAATTGATAGACTACAACCAAACTCTCAAGCTTCAGGTTCTAATGCTGGTTCACTTCATGTTCAACTATTGTCCTATGATTTTGACCCAAGTAATCTAAACCAAATTGAAAATATGAAAACTTTGTTGAAACTTCAAAAAAAAGCAGTCTCTGATTGGAAAGATGTTGAAAATGAAACAAAATCAAATTTTGAAATTTCTTATGATGGTGGACTAATGTTTGCAGAAAATAAAAAAGATTTAGAAAAGCTCAACATGAAGATTGAAGTTGAACAATCTGTTGGTGTTAATTCTGAACTTATTGATCAAGATAAAATCCAAAAAATTAATCCATTATTCTCAAAAAAAATGATCTACGCAGGTTATTGTCCTTCAGAAGGTAAAATTAACCCATTAAAGGCAACAAATAGTATTTTTGAAAACTGTAAGTTAAATGGATTGACTGATTATTGTGATGATCTAATTCATTCAATTGAAAAAAGATCAAATAAATTCGTAATAACAACAAATAATAATGAAATTGAGGTTGATAAAGTAGTTAACTGTGCTGGATCATGGGCCAATAATATTGCTGAATTTTTGAATTTACCTTTAAATGTAAAAAGTGTTCCACAACAAATGATAGTGACGGAAGCATTAGAGTATAAGATTAAATTATTAGTTGCTCATATTGGTAGACATTTAACTTTAAAACAAGCTACCAATGGGAATTTTATAATAGGCGGTGGTTGGACTGCAAATTACTCTAAAAACACTGATCATTTACATGCTTTAAAAGATAGCTTTGAAGGAAATACCTGGGTTGCTAAAAGAGTTATACCCAATCTATCAAATGTTAATATTTTACGATCATGGGCAGCTATGAGTGTAGATGTAGGAGGATATCCTTTAATGGGAGAGCATCCATTAATGAAAGATTTTTATACATTAGTCTCCTCTAATGGATATACACTTGGTCCAACTTTAGGTAAAATTTTAACACAGCAAATAATTTACGATAAAATTGAGCACAATCTTTTTGATAAAAGTAGATTGAATTAAATTTAATGAGTTTATCAAAAAAATTATTTTTGATTTCTATTTCTATTTTTTCTTATTTTCTATTTGTCTTAATGGACTCTATTGCAAAATATTTATCAGAATATATTACTACCTCTCAAATTGTATGGGGTAGATATTTTTTTCATATGGTATTGATGATGATAATTTATTTATTTATATCAAAAAAAATAAATCTAACTAAAAATTTTAAAGTTCAAATTATAAGATCATTATGTTTGGTTTCATGTACTTTTTTAACCTATTTAGCAGTAAAATATAATGATTTAGTAAATTTTTATATCATCTTTTTTACAACACCTTTGTTTGTTTCAATTTTTTCTTATTTTTTTCTAAAAGAAAAGTTAAGTAAATTTTCTATAATATTAATAATTTTAAGTTTTATTACAATAATTTATGCCTTGCAGCCAAATGAGTCATTTTTAACTATATATATTTTTCTGCCATTATTAACTTCAATTTTTTTTGCTTTATATCAATTGTTCACTAAAATAGTTTCAAAGGATAAGGAGCCATTTATCGCTTTATTTTACACAGGAATACTGGGATCAATTATATTTAGCATTATAGTTTTTTTTAACTGGCAACCAATTAATTTCTTTTCAACTTGGTTTATATTATTTTTTCTTGGACTTATTGGTTATCTTTCACATTTTATATTTGCTTATGTTTTACAATCTCTTGATTTGTCACTTATTACAAATTTTCAATATTCTCAATTAATCTGGGCTTCATTAATAAATGTTTATTTTTTTAATGATCCATTAGGCACATCAAAAATTATTGGTATAATCTTAATTATTTTTTTGGGAGTACTTTTCGTCCAAAATCGATTTAAAACTTAAGTTCTAAAGATTTTAGAGATTTTTTAAGCTGCATTTTTTCATTACTGCTAAGAGAAATTGTAGATCGCATTAAATCATTTGGAATTTTTTTTAAAATTTTAAGACAGTATTTTATTCTTGCAGTTGCAAAATTTGGTGGATATTTACCATAAATATTTTTTGCTAAAACTAACAATTTTTTATCCAATTTTTTTGCTTTAGAATGTTCTTTATTCTCAATTAATCTAATTAATTTAACTATTTTTTCAGGTGTAATTGCAGCCAAACTTACTTGAGAGCCATCACTAGCATATTTGAAACATGGATATAAATGTTCATCTCCGGAAGCCATAACTAAAAATTCTTTTTTAATTTTTTTTAAAAATTTGTAATTATTTACATAACTTTTGTAATCCCAACTTCCTTCCTTAACTCCTATAATATTTTTAATTTTTAATAATTTTTTGAGAAGGTCTTTTTTATAAGAAAGATACCCAGAATAAATACTAGATTGATAAAGAAAAACTGGTTTGTTAATTTCATTACAAATTACTTTGTGATGTTGATAAATCATTTCATCACTTATTCCCTGAGACCATGAAAAAGGAGGAAATATTAATATCGCATCAGCACCAGCTTTAGTCATTTTCTTTGCTACATTTAAAGCAAGTAAAGGATCTTCAAAATTTAACCCAGAAATTAACTTTTTATCTATAGTTTTATATTTTTTTGCTGTTTCAATAACTTTTATTTGTTCGTTTACATTTAAAGTAAAATTTTCTCCTGCATGTCCATTAAGTAAAAGTCCTTTGATACCCTCTGTTTTGATAATATCTTTTATATGTTTAGAAAGAGCATTTTTATCAATTGATTTATTTTTTCTAAGTGGAACTACTGTAGCAGCATAAATACCTTTAAGATTTTTTGTCATTAATTCATTAACCTTCTGATATCAAACATACTTAGATCAACATCATTACCTAAAATTTTTTCTGATAATAGTTTTCCCATATATGGACCACTTGTATAACCTGAATGTATTGAGCCTATTATAAAGGCATTTTTTAAATTTGGAAGTTCTCCAATAATTGGCATAGCGTCATCTGTTTCTGCTTCTAAACCAAGCCAAACTCTAGATACTCTTGAATTTTTTAAATTTGGTATAGCATGACAAGCAAGCCTCATATTTCCAATTAAATTTTCAGGAATTGTTTCATTGTAACCGTTTTCTATATTTCCTTTACCAGGCCATCCACCCCCAATTAAGACTGTACCATTTTCAAATTGTTTTAATGATAATTTTCCATGAGCTACTGTAATCACAGTTTTAAGAAGTTCAGGCATTCTTTCTGTTACAATCAATTGTTGAGGGAAACACTTAATCTTAATATTAATATCTACTAATTTTAAAATTTTTTCTAGATATACTCCAGCTGCTAAAACAATTTTGTTTGCATTAATTTTTTTTCCATGAACATCGATTATTTCATAATTGTTATTTGAATTATTAATTTTTGAAACTTCAAAATTTTCAATAATTTCAACATTATTTTCTTTTAAAGCTTTAGTATAAGCGTCACCTGTTTGATTAGCACTTACATACCCATCCATTTCACAAAAAGCTGCACATTTAATTTTATTATTAATATTCGGATCAATTTTAAGAGCCTCAGATTTTGATATAATGTTTATATCGGCACCATATTCTTTTCTTATTTGAGATCTTTCATTTAAAAGCTTTTCTTCTTCCTCTGTAAAAGCAAGACAAAGACCATTTTTTTTCTTAACGTCTATATTATTTGAGAGCCATTTTTCAGTGTTCATCCATAGCTCCCATCCTTTCTTGGCAAACGGTATAAGTTTTGCTCTAGTCATATGCATTGTTAAAGTTCCTGCATTTACACCAGATGCACCTCTACAAATTGAGTCCTTATCGATAACACAAACTTTCAATCCATTTTTTGCAAGATGAAGTGCGGTTGATGATCCGTTAATTCCTCCACCAATTACTGCGATATCAATATTATTCATAATTATAATGGTGCTGCCTCAACTTTGGTTATTTCTTCATATTCATAATCGCCTATTGCTTTATCTAGAGGGAATGGTCTTAGAGGAGTTCTTCCTGTTAAGTAGCTTAAGTCTTTAATATTACATCTAAGATGTTCTGATGCAATTTTTGCAACTGAATACTGGCAAGTTCTTCCCTGACATGGACCCATACCAAATCTTGTCCATGACTTAATTTGATTTAAATTTCTTGCACCATTCTCGACTGCATGAATAATATCTTTTTTTGTTATATCCTCACATCTGCATATCACAGTATTATTACTTATATTTTCGATTAGACTTTGTGGTGTAGCATTAAGTTTAGCAATTCCTTTTGCAAATATTTCATAGCGTTTTAGTTTTTTTATTACCTTAGAGGTATTATTTTCAAACTCTATTTCGCCAATTAATTTTAAATCTTTAAGAATTGAATAAGCAGCCAATTCACCTTTTTCTTCAGCTGCAATTGCTCCAGAAATTCCTGAGCCATCACCTACAATATATAATCCTTTCATAGATGATTTAAAATATTTATCTAATTTTGGTATCCATCCACCTTTCAAATCATCATAAGAGTGATCTATTTTTAATAAACGTGAAATATCTGTACTTGGAGTGAGTCCATGGCCAACAGCTAATACTTCAGTTGTTAGTTCTTTAATTTGTTTATTTTTTATATTTTGTATCTCAACTGAAATACCATTCTCTTTTTTTGATACTTTATTTATTAACGAATTTGAATAAATAGGAACTCTTGAAAAAATTATTTTCAAAAGCCAAGAAATACCCTGTATAAAATTTTTAGGATTAAAAATTAGAGAGATCATTGATTTTATCCATTCAAATTTAGAGCTAGTATCAACTATTGCATCAACCTTTCCTCCAAACTTAAGTATGTAGTAAGCTACCGATATTAATAAAGGACCATTACCAGCTAAAACTATTTTATTTCCAGGAATAGTCTGATGAGCTTTCAACAAAATAGTGCAGGCTGCTAGTCCTATTACGCCAGGAGTTGTCCATCCATCAAATGGAATTATTTTTTCATAAGTTCCAGTTGCAACTATTAAATTTTTTGTATTCCATTGAATTGTGCCATTTTCGTTAAA
>JGI20157J14317_10003104_pt1 | contig 13523 bp, 29 predicted proteins | sample COG_07_FD_14317 | JGI IMG/M metagenome (IMG submission 14317)
CTAATACTTCGTTTTCTAAGAAAGTCGTGAATGACATATTAATAAGCACCTATTTTTAATCTAAGGCCAGAGCCACTAGCTGTTGAACGACTGCTTGCGGTGTTTACACGCGCTACAGCAGCAGAATAAAGAGCAGCCCATGTTGAGGCTCTTTCATCTTCTTTAAGATATGGCGCAGAGTGTAGTAATGCGCCATACAGATAAATGTCTGGATGATAAGTTAACAACCAGTTAGTGGTTACTGAATCAGATAGCGTGGGAATCTTGGCGTAATACATTAGTATCGCGCTGTAATCTGTATCAGGTGTTGGGAATACTTCAAACTGTGACGAGTTAAGGCTGTAGTTGGTTGGTGTTCCTGCAGCATCATTTCTAGCTGCCCTGGATGTTTGCATTGCAGCCAAAGACATAAAATCTAAACTGGTAGTGCCTGATGTTGTCAGGTGAAAGCGAATAGTCGATAACCAATCCGTAGGTATAGCCGTAAACTGGCTATCCACAGTTGTTTCTGCTCTTGTCTCCATACGCCAGTGTCTAATCTCATTATTGATTGACGATTCAGCCAGGCTAATAAAATCAGGGATAGTCGCTGTTAAATCATCACGATTTAAGAAATTAGCTATCGATGTTTTTAGTTCTGTATATGTTGTTATGGCCATCAATTTTCTCTATAATTAAAGTGCGATTTAACCTTACTTGCGGCACACAGCTAAAAAGGAACTATATATGCCTGTCAGATATGTCACACACCCAAACGGTGCAATCGAAATAATGGGCGTTTTAACCCCCAGAGAAGAGCTTGAATGGCTCACTAAATACAACAAAGTATCTAGGTTTCCCTCCGCGAATCACCGTTCTGCTTTAAAATCTCTGGACTCATCACCGCCAAAACCGCAACCGGAAGAATAGCCCCACTCTTAAGGGCTTTTACTAATCCAGCACGACCTTGCTCTGAGAAGATTTTCCTAGCTGTTTGGATGTCTTCTCGGACAGGCAGTGCATACTCTTGACTAAACTGAGCGTCACGCTTTAGGTTAGCCGCTGCTTTTGCTCTCAATGAATCTTCTATATTTACTGCAAATGCTTCGTTCTCACTTAGCTTTTCTAAAAACTGTGCGGTGGCTTTACCACTTCCGCTTCCAGCTTGCCAGGCAGATTCATAGTCTTCATAACCAGAATCAATTTTAGATCTCCTACCAACAGTGCCAAACTCGGATGTCAATTGATCGCCTAAATCGCCTTTTAATTCTTTGCCTAGTGTTGAGCCCGTTCTAGCAGAACCTATTGTTGAATAGGGATCGTTTATAAAATTGATGCCACTGCCCGTGTCTACTGCAAACATGCCATTGTTAGATGCTATTTCACTGGCTCTAGACATTTGTTCTGGTGATGGNTTTGAATCCATAGGAATAGATAAACTTGTACGCTCACCCATTTTTGTTTGTGAATCAGGTATTACTTTGTGCCAAGCTCCAGCATTTTGAGTATCGATATAAGCCCTAGAAGACTCGCCTATATCTAGCGCAGTCCTTCCAGAGGCATTAACTACGCCATCAGCAGACTGAACCAATGGCATAGCCACTTCACCAGGGTTAATCTCAAGAACGCCACCAGTTGGGGTGTAAGCACCAACCATTGGGTTAGATGGCTCAGTCAATAAGCCACCTGATGTATAAATTTGGTCCTGACCGCTGCTGTTGGTCCAAGGGGCTGCATTCTGGAATCGCTCTCGCTCTGCATACGGCAAATCAAGAAGCCCTTCTAGCTGCCCTGTGTTGGCTCCTGGAGCCTGCTCACTGGTTGCATTTGCTATATACTTAGGTGAAAAACTACCGTAATGCATTGCCGCATCAGCAGGGTCCAATACACCAGACTTAATTTGTATGCCTGTCCAGGCTGCGGCTTGTGCGTTTTTAGGACTCCAATCAGTCCGTCCACCCACTTTGTTCTCATTCAAAAAGTCCACTGCAACAGCCATCTCATTGTCCATAAAGGCGTGTTGTTGTGGTGAAAAGCCTGCATCCCAAGGCTTCCCATTAGGGTGAGTGTAGCCAAAGGCGCGACCTTGCCAAATGTCATGTACACCATTAACGGCCCGTTCTGGGTTCCATTCGGTGGTTAAGTTATCTGCAAATGGTTGACGCTTTGGCCCTAAAGGTAGGCTCTGATTATTTAGGCTTTGCTCTATCAGTGGCGATTGGTTGCCAGGGAACCTTCCTGTTTTAACAGGCTCTCCCGTTGCTCTTTGGTTAATGCCTTTAACAGCAAAGCCCAAGTTTGAATCAACACCTGTGCCTTGTGATGAAATAGCAATAGTGTCAGCGACACCGCCTTTCGTTGTTAAATCACCTGATACGTTTTGTATCCATTTGCTGGAGTCATCGTACCAATCCGCACCTTCAACGCCCGTGATAATTGTATCGATGTAATCTTTTCGCATCTTTTTTAAAGCTTTTGGGCTAGTCACCTGGCTAGGTCCACCAACATACTTACCCGTGGTCCCGACTCGCTCTTTACTTCGACCTACGCCCATTTCAGCGCGGTTTGTGGTTCGTTGATCTTGTAATTTTTTTACTGCAGGAATTGCTTTTTCTTTAATGGCTTTTGCTGCGACATCGCCTACTATCGGTATCAGTCCAGCCATTGCCGCTGTGGTATTTAACGCACCCTCGGCATATTGTCCACGACCAAATGAATCAGAGGCCGCATCTAGATCTGCTGCCTCACCATATATGGGTACAAAGTCCATTAATCCAGCAGCAGCCTGAGCCCTGCGTCTTGCCCCTGCAGGGTCTGACCCGTCACCACTAAACAAATCAAGTAGGCCACGCATAACATCGCCACGCATGGTTGGGTTTGACGCAGTAATTGAACCTACATCTGGACCGTCATACATCTCGCTTTCTTGCAAAAGCCCACGCTGATCTATAAATCTCACTTAGCCATTCTCTTTTTTACTGCCGCTGATAGATCTTTCTTATGGAACAAATCTTTACTAGACTTAGTGTGCCTAGCTCCTGTCATTGCCATGCCATTAGTCGTGTGAGTCGGCCCTGTATGCTCAGTACCGTTTTTTAGGTAGTGTTTAACACCCTTAGCCATTGCTAATACCCCATTTTTACGGGCTTCTTCTTAGGCTTCTTTGCTGGCTTCTTCTTGGGCTTACTGGTCATCATAGCGTGTCTCCAAAAATTGTTAGCGCATTATAACATACTATGCTAGTCCGCGAACATTCCTTCTTAACGGTCCCTTGTGTTTTTTCCTAGAACGACCCAGATCTCCGGCTGCAAAAGCTTGTGCCATTTGCCTAAGTGCATCTGCGGCTTCACTGTGACCCTCGCTTTTATCGGGTATATGCGACCACCTACCCTCAGTGTTAGACCATTTTCTCCGGTAAGCTTTTAAGTGTTCAAGTCCTGCAGCGCATTTCTCTTCGTCAATCCAAATATAAGCATCAAGCATATCTGCTGTTTGCTGAATACCCCACAATAGCTCTTGAATACGAGGGACTATGCGCCAGCTTCCACCAGGCATTAACTGTTTAAGCATGTCTTTAGGGCTTTTGTTTTTAAGCTCACCTTGACGTTTATGGTCCGCATCGTGGGGCAAGAAGTGACTTTCAAACACTAAGTCCAAACTTTGTAACCATTTAACCGCATGACTATATGGTTCATTCCATGCTTCGTAGAAATGTATACAACGGTATTCTAAATTACCAATTTGCTGCACCACCCACACTGCACAGCCATCGCTACTGCCGATGTCCCAAAAAGTCATGCACGGGTGTGAGGCAACAACAGGTATCTTGCAAATACGGCCTTCGTCTTTCGCTTTATTAATTTCACGCAGAAAAAAGCTGCCTTCGGGGTATTCCAGAAAATCACCCTCCCAAACATGACCGTAGGTGTCGGGCCTGCGCTTTAAGTCTTCCTGTCGCTCTTGCTCCAATACTTTTGGGAACCAAGGGTTGTCGCTCCAATTTACTTTAACAATGCGGCTATTGTCTGGAGCCTCTAACCTTAGTCGTTTATGCGTTGCGCTATCCTTTGACTCAGGATTCCATGTTACCCACACCTCTGAGCCTTCCTCACGCACCGTAGGCATTAGTTTACGCCAGGCTTCTTCTGACACCCCTTCAGCCTCATCGATCCAAGCAAGCAGTAATTTGGCCTTAGATTTGATGCTGTCTAGGTTATGTCTTAGCCCTGCGAATACATATTTAATGCGCCCGTCTTTGGACCTAATGTACCGCTCACCAATTTCGTAATAATCATCAAGCCAATCGACTGAGCGTATAGCTGCTTTAACTTCTTCAAGTGAAGACTCTTCTAACGAGTTAAGATGTTCACGACCACATAGGATCTGTCCTGATATGCCTGCGTTGCCATAGCGGTATCCCTCGACTGCGCTCATCAGACTAAAGCTTCTCGTCTTACCACTGCCCCTCCCTCCCCAAGCTGCGCGCAGTCTTGCAGTGCCTTGAAACACCGGAATTAGCTTAGGAGGTAGCTCTATCTGACCAACCGACATCAAACGTCAAACTCTTTAGCAACCAACTCAATCTTAGACTTAGGGGTCATAGAACCATCGCTGGAAGTTTGGTCCACTGAAGACTTTTCACTTAACCCATGCTTGCCCATTAAAAGCTTGACCAGGTTAGCGTTTAAATCACCGCCTAGACCGCCATCCATCGCCACTGTAAACTGAGTGAGCTTAACTTTGCCTAATATATCCCGAAACTGCTCATGCTCTTCTGCCCAGCGGTATAAAGTTGTCTCGCTAATGTCCAGGTGCAAGCACAAATCCTGGTTGCTAGGAATTAGCCGCGTATAACTATTTAGATAGTGATTTGCCTTATCCAATAGTTCTGGCGTGTACTTCGTTGGTCTGCTCATTACGGTTCCATCATTTTAATAAATTTCAACTGAGTCGCTGTATTCTTCCACCCAGGTTACTGCTGCTGCCATCAAATCATCGTCTTGTTCGTTAAGAGCCCGACCATCGTTAACTTCAATCAAGCTTTTAATTAACAACGAGATTAAATGCGCCCCCTCATTAACTTCATCTTGCTCTAAAGTAATCATGCCGTGCCCTCAAGTTTGATCGTTAATTCTTTAGTCAATAATTTGTATTTAGCTTTGATCGCCAGGATCTCTTCATGTCTGTATCTTTTGGGCTCTTGCGGACCTTCCAGTGCTTCAACGTGTTCTATGCCTATTTTTTTAATCAGATTAATACGGTAGTCGATAGCATTAACCTGAGAGGTGATTGTTGCAAGGCGCACACTGAGCATGGACGTTGTTTTCGTCATATCGTAGTTCTGCCGCTGCACCCACTGACCTGTAGTGGCCAGCATGAATTTGTCCGGTGTGATGTCGTTGACAACTGATGCAAGGTTTACCCTTGTCTCTTAACCTGATGTATTTGTTAAATTCGGGCTGCGCTTCCTTATGTAGATCACCTAAGCTCTTTAAAGCCTGCTTACGCGCTTTTATGTTTTTCTTTATAGTCTTGGCACTATTAGCCTTTGCCATCTTCACAGCGCAATCTACGGAGCATACAGAGGCCGTTGATAAGAAGGGCTTGAATGTAACCTTGCAGGATTTACACTTTTTTTGACGCGCAGGCTTAAGACTCATGCAGCCTCTTTGTACTTTGTGTAATTTTGTAATGAGGGCTCGGACCATGCCACGTTTCGCTCACTACCGAAGGCATAGATAAGTTCGATTAGTTGAGAAAATTCTTCTTTGTTTAAAAGACTACTTCTGCGAGAGAGACCAACGAACCCACCATCCAAGCCTGGAATAGCGCGCTGCTTACTGAGGCTTGCCATGAACATGGTTTTCCAATCTTCGGTGTCGAGATTTTCGTCATACCAATTCACCTGTTTTTGAACGTCAGCCAGCATAGGCCACATCTTTTTATTCTGACTCTGGCTTCTGGCTTTGCGTCTAAGAACAACTTCCACTGGGCCAATAAATAAACCCTTGTTGATCATTTGAACGATCTGAGAAATCATTCCAGACACGTTTTTATTGTCTACGCTATAAACAACTTCGCTCATGCAGCTGCCCAAACCATTGATTTCCTACCCGTCACTTTGCAGGGGCGTGTGTAGGGATTGTTTACAAAACCTTTAAATCTCAACTCTGGCAATCTTTTCCAAGGGGCTGGTATACCATTGCTTAACAATTCAATCTCACGCGCAGTCGAATCTGGATTCTCTTTCACGATTTTTAACAACGCAAACTGATGAGTTAAACTCATGTCTTGAATTGTTGCGTAAGCGGCACTGCTGTTTTCATGAATCATGCGGCATTCCTTTCTTTGTTATATTTTTTTCTTGCGGTAGGATTTAACTGACTTTTCACAATGTGAGTAAGTCCACCAGACTCACCCCACGAAGCTTTGGTTACCGGACCCTGGTAATCAGGCAATAACTCTTTGTAATCACTTTTTAATTTTGGCTCGGCTAAATAGTTTTTCATCCCGACTCCTAAGTGCAAATATATGTTTGTGCAACGTGGTTAGATATTAAACAGACTCTTCTTCCTGCCATTTTGACTTTGCCTCGAAATTTCATACCGCCTATGATTCCCTCAGCATTGGTTGAGTAGATGCCAGTGATCTTGGCTACCTCTCGCGCTGTTCTTGCTTTGCCATCTGCCATTGCCTTTAAGAAGGCTGTTGGTGCGCCTATAGATCTGGCAGGCTTTTTAGAAGGCAATGCTTTTTTATCTGCATTTGGGTTAAAAGCCTTATCAACACCTGTTTGGTCAGCTGATAAAAGCCACTGACCATCACTAGCCAGGTAAAAGTATTTGCCGTGCAACCCTTTTTTGTAGGTCAATACTCCAATTGATAATGTACTCATCCAAACATTCCTCTTAATGCTGCAGCTTGTTGATTGCCGTATTCGCGCTCTTCTGCTGACAGTTCCTTGGTAATCATCAACGGGGTTGTGTCTGACTGCCTAGCTTGCTGCGCTGTGATCGCGTCATAAGCTAGACCTTTGATATGCCCTTTAAACTCTGCGTAGCTGGGTGGATAAACCTTTTCCTTTCGCTGCACAGAAGCCTCAATGTGCTGCTCTAGATTGGCAAATGCCTTGCCGAAATCATCCATTGTTAAGTCAGATAGTTTGCGGCTCCAAGTTTCAAACTTTCCGTTAGTCAAACTAGGCAAGCCGTTCACACTGACCCACAAATTCGGAAACAACTCTTCCATCCTGACCCATAGCTCAGCCATGATCCTAGTGTGCTTGGTTGAGTGATTGGACGAGTTCATTTGCGGCTGTTCGCATTCGGTCTGAACTTGTAATGCGACCTGGTTGCTGTTGGTTAGTCCCATTGGAATATCCTCCGTTGGTTTTATTTTTCTGATTACGATTAATCCAAGATCTTGTGGCTGCTTTCCAATTCTTCATTGCGTTCTTGCCAACCTTCCAGCCATTTGACTCGTAGTGATCAAATATTTCATTGGCATAAACAGCAGGGTTGACCAATAAAGGTTTTTCTTCACCATGTTTAAATATAAATTGAGTAAGCTCATCAACCGATGGTTTGATAAACGCCTTGGAAGAAGTCTTTATTGGTTTGTTATATTGGTTTGTTAATTGGTTTGTTACTTGTACATGGTCTCTCAGTCCAAGATCGTAGTTGGTGTCTGAGTCCAAATTGGAGTTGGTGTCTGGGACCAAGTTGGTCTCTAATGCCAAGTTGGTCTCTAAGTCCAAATTGGTAAGTCTTTCTGGCATACACATCGTGTATTGATTGCAGCCTGTAAACCCCCTCTTCTTCTTGGTCAACCAGCCCTTCTTTGCCAGGCTAGTCGTAATCTTAGAAATGCGAGTTTTGTCGTTGATGTTAGAACGCTCAGAGAGTGCCTCTAGGCTTGGAAAAACTAACTCGGTCACTTTGCCCCGATAACTGAACAAAGCCAGTAAGACACGCCTTTCGGGATCTGAAAGCATCGCATCAGTTAAAGCCTCTAATGGCGCAACAAGAATGCTCATCCCAAGCCCCTCTCGCGTATTCCTTTAGCATCCATGGAGAAGTTCGGAAAAGCGTCCGATAATTCTCGGCACAGTTTTTCGTGTATTTCGAGGTCTTGAGAAATGAGAAAATTAATTCGTTCAGTTTTAGAAACTCCCAGCGCAGAACACATCTTTCCGAAAACGATATCTCGGCCTAAGTCGATGTTGACTGTCATTTTATATTTTTCAGACATTCGGCCTCCGTTGACTGAACAGTTTGATTTGTTTGATGCAGAAGCACAGCGATCTGATAGCCCCGAAGCTCTGGGACAAACTCTCCCCATTGACTCACCGCAGAGTGGTATATACCCAAGGCATCAGCGAGTTTCTTAACGCCACCAAATGATTGAATGGCTTCTTGCTTTAATATTTTCATACATTAATGTTAGCACACTGACTTAACAATGCAAACAGTTGAGCATCATTAAAATGTATTCTAGCTAACAGGAACCCATAACAACTACATGAGTATATAGACATGGATTTAGGCAAGAAGGTAAAGGCTTTACGGAAAAGCGAAGGATGGTCCCAGTTGGACCTGTCAAAAAGGACTTTACTTAGTAGGGGCAGAATTGCCCAGTTAGAAACCAACCCAGTAGCGGAGGTAAAAGGCGACAGCTTAGTCTCGCTGGCTAAGGCGTTTGGCATCACGACAGAACAATTAGTGTCGAACCGTGACCCAGGCAAAATGGTGGGGCTCAAGCTCCAACCAATCACAAGGAAGGCTCCTATTATGAGATGGGATAGTTTACCTGACATTTTAACAGGAAATTTTATTTTGGAGAGTTCAAGATGGGTAGGATGTCCACATGATTTAAATGAAAATAGTTTTGCGTTGGAAGTTGAAAATGACGTAATGACTAACACTGTTGGGCGAAGTTATGCTCAAGGGTCTTTAATTTTTGTTGATAGAGATAGGCAAGCAAAGTCCGGTGATCGCGTAGTTGCAATTGACCAGGTAACGCTGCAATCAGTGTTTCGAGAGTATGTGATTGATGGTGGGGTTGGTTATTTAAAAGCCCTTAATACCGCATATCCAATTATCGAAATGACTGATAAACACACCATTATAGGTGTTATTGTCGGCTCTTATATAGCCGAATAAATTTAGAATTAGGAAATGTATGTTAGTTTCAGAATTAAACAATAACCGATCAAAAAAGCTTGCTTGGATGATTCAAGATTGGCCCTGGTGGATTCTCCACACAGACCGATTCTTTGATTGCTATCCTGCGGTTGCTCTTGATCAACCCATATTTAAGAATATGGCAACAAACTTTGGAAACAACGACAACGAGCAGTGCCAGCAAGGGCCACCTCTATAATTTGCTCTTTCTTGATACCATATTCCTCATTTTTCCCGATAAAACCCCCTTTTTCAGCTAACATTATAAATTTATTTAACCCTTCCGCTTGACTATAAATGTCAGTCTGCTAACATGTAACTACATTAAATGTATGCCTAAGAGCATTTGGAGTAGATCATGGACACACAAACTTACTGTCATGTAAGCAATCAGGTCAACATTCACACTGATGTGACTGAAGCACCTGACTACATTCTTGAAGATGCGTTCAACGAGTTAAAAGATGATCTTCTTTATGATGGCTCAGTAAAAATTGGCACAAACCATTATCACGTTTCTGATCTTTATCAGTATGGCGATGAAGAAGAACAGGCGCGTGTTATCTCATTAGCGTTTCGTTTCCCAGAAGAAGCCAGCCAGCTTGCTCAAGAAATCATTACCAAGTGTGCCTCAGTTTATTTTAAAAACAACCACCCTGAGCTCACGCTTGAGTGGTATGCCGATAAACATTCGGAGCATTGATCATGAATAAGTCACGAGAAGATTTTTTCATTAGTGCATTAGGTGTAGTCATATGGATTATCTGCACAGTGTGGTGGACAGTCGGTATGACCGCATGAGCGCATCAGTCCAGGTATGGATGTTTGTAATAATATTAATTTTAGTAGGAGTCGAGCTATGAATAATGTAGCAACAATTAACCCCAGTATTGTGTATGAGCCAAGCCAGACAACGCATTGGAAAACCCTATTTCCGAATAAGACCCTGTTACTTGGTTCACACAATCTTAATGAAGGTGAAGAGCTAGTAGCCACGATTGATCATGTCGAAATGCAAAGCATTAGAAGCACAAATGGTCAGCAAGAAGAAGTGCCAGTAATCACTTTTGTAAATGCCCCACCAATGGTAATGAACATTACCAATGTAAAAACCATTGCCTCTTTGTACGGCCCTAGCTACCACCACTGGAAAGGCCAGAGCATTCAAATATACGCAATGATGGTGAAAGCATTTGGCGATGAAGTAATGGCTTTGCGCGTCAGAGCAGCAATACCTGATACCAATGAAAACATTGACCAGTATGTAAACAGCCTAAGTAATTGCACCACAATGCAAGAATTAAAGCAGGCGTTTACTTCAATACCAAAACATTTAAAAGCTCGTTTGACTGAGCATAAAGACACCATGAAAAACAAGATAGGAGCGTCTAATGTATAAGGTTGATATGGAGCAAAAGTCTTTGGATTGGCTTAAAGCTAGGCATGGCAATGTCACTGGCACTAGTCTCAGTAGCGCACTGGGGACTCCAGCAGTACAGAAGACATTGATGTACTCGTTGATTGCAGACCGTATGACCGAAGTCCAGATGAGCGATTTAAGCACTCCGGCTATTGATAGGGGCAATGAGTTAGAGCCCTTTGCTATTAAGGCGGCATCATATGAAATGGCTTTAGATTTTGAAGAAACAGGCTTATTGCTAGATGACAAATACTCACGCTTTTCCATATCACCCGATGGAATATTTGAAGAAGATGGCGTGATCACTGGGGGTATTGAAACCAAATGCCCAAACAGTAAAAAGCACGTTGAATATTTGATGAAAAATGAAATACCCAAAGAATATCTCTACCAGGTCAAAGCCCCATTTATCATGTCAGATGACGTTTCATTTTGGGTATTTGCAAGCTTTGATGACCGGAACTATGAGCGTCCATTGTTCGTTAAAACCGTCACTAGGGCCGATTTTGATGACATCGATGAGTGCAGAGAAAAGCTTCTTAAATTTTTAGATGTGGTCAATGAAGGCCACATGGACTTAACTTTTTAAAACAACTGGAGAATGAAAATGAGTCAGTACGACAACAATAATCGCGGAGCAATATGGGCCAACGTCAAAACGAAAAACACGCAGCCGGATTTTACAGGCTCTATTTTAGTGGATGGCAAAGATTACTTTTTAAGTGGTTGGAAACGGAAAGCAGATGCTAACCCGAAAAGTCCAGCACTTAGCCTGGCTGTGACAGTTAAGGATAACCAACCCCACACTCAAGCTCCACAGCAATCAACTCAAATGGCTGAAGCAAAGGCTGCTATGAGTGAGTGGGACAAAGGACCGTCAGATGGCTTTGGCGATGATGACATTCCGTTTTAGAGGTGGCAATGGAAAATAATAAACCCAAACTTTACCAAAGCAAAAATGATTTTGAATATCATTGGATTCCAGTGAGAGGTGGATATATTTTTGATGATGGTGACGAGGGAATAATGACGTTTATGTACGATGGTGAAGGCGTAATTATTAAAATGATGAGTGATTATGCTGAAATACATCAATATTATTTTTCTTTTTTAATTCACAAATTAAGAGACTTTAGCAATCAAATTGAAGCGTTTGAAGATGAATTTGAAGCGTCTGGTTATGATGAGAAATACGATGACGTTACTGTAAATGACAAATGCCAAATTTATTATTTTGAGGATGATGATGAACACCAAGGTTAAGTTACAGGTCCAGGTTCCGGTCCCGATTACCATGCTGTCTGACTCAGATATATTGGCTGAGTTAAATAGGCGAAACCTACTAATTAAATGGGTGCGTAAGGCTTTAAAACAGCCTTGCAAGCCTACTCTAAGCGAAGGAAAGGTCTATGGCTTCAAGTAATGACATTACGGGTGATACGATCCGCACAAAAGCTCCTAACGATAAATATTCGCTAGGATGGGATGCAATTTTTAATCAAAAAATTCCGGTTAATGAGCGCGCCAGAATAAAAGACAGGGTGGACCTTGGGTTATCTCCAAGCTGCATTATTGAAGAGTTTACTGTGAAGGATAACAAATAATGAATGATCTAATGAGTGAAAGTGATCTTGAAAAGGTGACGGGATACAAAGCACAAAAGCAGTGCAAGGTGTTAACTGACCACGGCATATTTTTTATGAAAGATGCGAATGGCACACCTCATGTAACCTGGTACAGTTTTAACAATCCGACTCATTTGCGATTTAATCAAGCTATAGCGCATAATGATGAACCGGATTTTGAAGCAATGGGTTTATAAATGGCTCCCAGAAAACGAATTAACGGCCCTGATTGGCTACCTGTGCGGTGTTATATAGGCAAGAGTGCTTATGAATATCGCCCTAAAAGCGGTGGCTGTGTGCGTCTGGGCAAGTTAACTGAACCTAAAGAAATCATTCTAGCAAAGTATAAATCGGCTAGATTACTGCATGAGGAACCAACAGGTGCGTTTGCTGAGGTTATCCGTGGGTACATGGCAAGCGTAAACCACAGAGACTTAGCACCACGCACTAAATTAGACTATGCCCGATACGCTGAAAAGTTTATATCTGGTTTTGGGCAAATGAATCGACACCGCATTAAACCCCATCACATTCGCCAGTACATGGATAAACGCAAAGAATCTGGCGTAACCACTCAAGCCAATCGTGAAAGATCATTTTTAAGCACTGTGTTTGCATGGGCCTATGAAAACGGCAAAGTGCAAATGAACCCGACTATAGGTGTTAAAGACTTTAAAGAGCCCCCCCGTGATCGCTATATTGAAGATTGGGAATACTTTCTTTGGTTGGCAGAGGCTTACATAAAGTGGCCCCTTCTGGCTGCGTGTATGGAAATTAGTTATTGCTGTGCGGCTAGGCAAGGTGATGTATGGAGTTTAAAGCGCAGCCAATTAAGAAAAGAAGGTATTTTCATTCGCCAGGGTAAAACAGGCAAGAAACAAATAAAAGAATGGAACCCAAGACTGCGCGCTGCGGTTGACCTAGCCTTGTCAGTACAAGAAGTAACTAATTTTGAATTAGTGTTTTGTGATAAGAAAGGGCATCAGCCTTTACAGAAGACAATGGCAAAGTGGGCTATAGCTGCCAGAAAAGAAGCAAAGCGTAAATACGATGGTGAATTAAGTATAGATTTTACTTTCCACGACATCAAGGCAAAAGCTATTTCCGATTACGAGGGGAATAAGCAAGAATTTTCTGGTCACAAGACCCAATCTCAAGTTGCAATCTATGATCGCAAAATCAAAGTAACTCCCACCCTAAAATAGGCCAAAACTGGATGGATGAACACCACTGTATATTCGGAAAAATATTCGGAAGTGTTCGGAAGTTAGTAAGGGCTATCGCTGAAAGGTAATGGTAATGGGGTGGACGATGGGG
>JGI20157J14317_10003111_pt1 | contig 13490 bp, 14 predicted proteins | sample COG_07_FD_14317 | JGI IMG/M metagenome (IMG submission 14317)
ATGTATAAAGAAAAGTTAAATTCAGATTTAAATGAAATTGAATTTGTTCCTGAAATTAGTGAATTCGGAAAATTAGATAAATTATCAGGTCATCTGATAATTGATTTCATTTCAATTGATAAGGTTTTTGATATTTCTGTTAAAAATGATTTAAATGAAATAATGCTAAAGGTTGATAAATTGCGAAATATTCATTAAATATTTAATTTATATAAAAATAATTCAATATATTCGCAATTCTTTAAATTAAAATTCAATAAAATGGCTAAAATTAAACTTGATGAGATAGATCACCAGATTCTTGACCTGCTAATTGATAATACAAGAACTGCGTTTACTGATATAGCAAAAAAATTATTGATTTCAGCTGGTACTGTTCATGTACGTGTCAAAAAAATGGAAGATGCTGATATTATCAAAGGATCTTCACTTACATTAGATTATAAAAAACTAGGTTATACCTTTATTGCTTACATAGGAATTTTTTTAGAGAAAACTCATCAAACTAAATTTGTTCTTCAACGTTTAGAAGCAATACCTTTTGTAACTGTTGCTCATATTACAACTGGAAAATTTAATATATTTTGTAAAGTTCGTGCTAAAAGTACTGATCATGCAAAAGAGATTATATTTTTGATTGACGATGTAGAGGGAGTTTCAAGAACAGAAACAATGATATCGTTAGAAGAAAGTATTAATGATAAGAAAAGGCTAATGCACAGAATCTTTAATGAATTACAATAACTTTAGTGAGAGAATTAACAAAAAAAGAAAGATTTAACGATCAAGTTCTTTCTAGATTCAACCTATACAATAGTATTTTTTCAACTTTACCTTATGAAAGTATAGCCAAAACTGGTGTAATGCTTCCATTATTTGAAAGGATTTGTATTGATGGTTACAAAAAAAGCAATAATCCAACAGAAATTGTCAATGATTTTTTTGAAACTTATATGATGGGTTCGGATGATTCTGAGAAAGTTTCTCTGTTATTTCGGTTTATTCAATACATAGAAAGACAAGTGGTTTTGTTTGATGCTGTTGAGGATGCTTCTTTTTCTCAAATCAATAATTTAGATGGAAGAGGTACTTTGAGAAGTCTTAAAGAGGAAGTTGAATCAAAAAACAAAAAATCTGAGCTTAAAAAATATTTATCAAAATTTAAAATAAGACCAGTTTTAACAGCTCACCCGACTCAGTTTTATCCAGGTTCAGTTCTTGGTATAATAACTGATTTAACAGATGCTGTTAAAAAAAATAATTTAGCTGATATTAAAGTTTTATTGTCTCAACTAGGTAAAACTCCTTTTTTTAAAAATAAAAAACCTACTCCTTATGATGAAGCTGTAAGTTTAACTTGGTATTTAGAAAATGTATTTTATAACTCAATAAGTAATATTTATAAGTATATAAAAACAAATATTTTTGATGGAAAAGATTTTGATAACGATATAATTAATTTAGGTTTTTGGCCTGGTGGTGACAGAGATGGAAACCCATTTGTTACTACTAAAATCACTCTAAAAACTGCAAATAAGTTAAGAAGTGACATAATAAAGAATTATTACAGAGATATAAGAAATCTTAGAAGAAGATTAACTTTTAAAAATATTGAGTCCAAAGTTATTGATATAGAAAATAGACTCTATAAGAGTATTTTCAATGAAAGTAAAAATCCAAAAATTAGTTTAACTGAGTTAAAAAATGGGTTAGCAGAAATAAAAAATATTTTAATTTCCCAACACAATTCACTGTTTTTAGAGGAATTAGATGAGATTATAGATAAGGTAAAAATATTTGGTTATCATTTTGCTAGTCTTGATATTAGACAAGATTCAAGGATCCACAGCAGTGTTTTTAATTCCGTTTTTAGAATTGCTCAGAAAAATTTAAATAAACTTTTCCCTGAAAATTATTTGGAATTGAGCGAAGAAAAAAAGATTAAAATCCTGTCCAAAATTAAAGGTAATATATCGCCCGATCTTTTTGATGATGAACTTTCAGTTTCTACTCTTAGTTCGATCAGAGCGATGAAAGAAATTCAATCAAATAATGGTGAAAAAGCTTGTAACAGATATATAATTAGTAATAATCAATCTGCGTTAAATATATTAGAGGTTTTTACAATGTTTAGACTTAGTGATTGGGATAATCCAACTGTAGATATTGTTCCTTTATTTGAAACAGTTTCAGATTTAAAAGTTGCATCTAAAGTGATGGAGTCTGTTTACAGTAATTCGGTTTATAAAAATCATCTTGCTCAAAGAAATAATAAACAAACTATAATGTTAGGATTTTCTGATGGAACTAAAGATGGTGGCTACTTAATGGCTAACTGGAGTATTTTGAAAGCAAAAGAAGCTCTTACATCTATTTCAAGGAAATACGGAATAAAAGTAATTTTCTTTGATGGTAGAGGAGGTCCACCGGCAAGAGGGGGTGGTAACACCCATCAATTTTATTCTTCTATGGGCGATTTTGTTGAATCTGATGAAATTCAACTTACAGTTCAAGGTCAAACTATTAGTTCAAATTTTGGTACTGTTCAATCTTGTCAATATAATTTAGAACAATTATTAAGCTCTGGAATCCAAAACAGAGTTTTAAAAGATGTAAATCAAACTAATACTAAAGATGATAAGGTTATATTAGATAAGCTGGCTAATATAAGCTATAAAGCTTATTCGGACTTTAAAGATCATCCTATGTTCGTTCCTTATTTAGAACATGTTAGTACAATAAAGTATTATGCAAAAACAAATATAGGCAGTAGACCTTCGAAACGAGGTAATGAGATTCTAAATTTGATTTTTCTTCTTTGAGGGCTATACCATTTGTTGGTAGTTGGAGTCAATTAAAACAAAATGTTCCTGGTTTTTATGGAGTTGGTACTGCATTAAAATATTACAGTGATAGGAAAGAATTTTCAAAAGTAAAAAACCTTTACAAGAATTCACCTTTTTTTAGAACTTTAATTTCCAATAGTATGATGAGTTTAACAAAATCATTCTTTAAGTTAACTGCATACATGAAAAATGATCCGCAATATGGAGAGTTTTGGTTATTAATTTATAATGAATATAAGTTGACAAAAAAATTAATTTTAAGATTATCTGGTTTTGATAGTTTAATGCAAAACGAACCTGCTAATAAAGCTTCAATTCAAACAAGAGAAAAAATTGTTTTACCTCTTATTACAATTCAACAATATGCTTTGAAAAAGATTAAAGATATTGAAAACGGGAAACATTCAAAAAAAGATTTAGCCCTGTTTGAAAAGATGGTTACAAGATCATTATTTGGAAATATTAATGCGAGTAGAAACTCAGCTTAAATAATATTTGAAAGATTCTTTAATTAAGCTTTTATTTACTTGAACGTCATAGATAGGTTTTGCAACATCCTCTAGTAAAACAAAATTTATTTTTCCATGACTATTTTTTTTATCATGTATTAAAAGATCAATTATACTTTTCAATTTGATTTTCGTTTATTTCAATTTTCTTGTAAATTGAATCAACATGTTTTTTAATTGAATTAACATGACTAATTGAAAATTTAAACAATTTATTTGAAATAAAACTAGCAAGAATTATACCTATAGCGATAGCTTCACCATGCAAGAGTTTTTTTTCAGTATTTAAAAAATAAGATTCAATAGCATGACCTAGAGTATGTCCGTAATTTAAGGATTTTCTTTCTTTCTTTTCTTTTTTGTCAATTAATACAATACTGTTTTTAATATTAATGGAATCGTATATAATGTTTAAATCATAATTGATTTTATCATTTTTGATTAATTGATTAAAAGTTTTTAAATCGTAAATTAAAGAGTGTTTAAAAATTTCAGCATATCCGCTTGAAATTTGATTTGTTTTTAAAGTTTTCAAAAAATCAGACTCAATAATAACCATTTGAGGATCATGAAAAGTGCCAATTTGATTTTTAAGAATCCCAAAATCAATTCCAGTTTTTCCACCAATTGAGGCGTCAACCATTGACAGCAGGGTAGTGGGTACATTTATGTAATCTATTCCTCTTTTATAGGTGCTTGCTATAAATCCTCCCATATCAGTCACTACACCACCACCAAGATTTATAATCAAACTATTTCTGTCTCCTCCATTGTTAGAAATGATTTCCCAAAGTTTTAAACATGAGTTAATGTTTTTATTTTCTTCTCCGTCACATGATTCGATTAAATCGTATTTTTCAAGAGTAATTTTAGCTAGAAATACATCAAGGCAAAATTTCTTTGTGTTATTGTCAATGTGAATAAAAATTTTAGAATAATTTTTACTATTTAAATAATTTGTTAAACGATCAAATCCATTTTGATTAAACAAAATCGAATAACTTCCAGATGTAATTTCTTTATTCATGTAAATTTGTACAATACAAAATAACATATTTTTTTTTTAAAAAAACTATGTAAATTAGTTTTAAATTTAAATGATTTGAATAATATATTTTCTGATACCAAAGAGGCTTTTTCTTTGAAAACTGATTTTGAACTTAAAAGAGCTTATGTGCTATTTAAAATTATTGGCAATAGCACCTTTGTTAAGTTGACAACTTCACTAACAAAGTTTGCCTTAAAATTTCATCTTCCTGTAACTCCAATCATTAAATTAACTGTTTTTGATCACTTTTGTGGAGGTGTTAGTGAAGAAGATTGTGTTCCGGTAATTAATAAAATGTTTAATAAAAATGTTCATTCAGTGTTAGATTTTTCTACTGAGGGTTTTGATTCTGAAAAAGAATTTGACGACTGTTTAAGAAAAAAAATATCAATAATAGAGTTTGTTAAAAATAAAAAAGAAATTCCTTTTGCTGTATTTAAACCCACTTGTTTAGGTCGTACTGATTTATTTAAAAAAGTATCGAAACATGAAAAATTAAATGATTCTGAAAAAGCTTTGTGGGATAAAGTTATTAATAGATTTGATTTGGTATGCTCTAAAGCTTTTAAAGAAAATATAAAAATCTTAATTGATGCTGAGGAAGTTGAAGTTCAGAACGCAATTGATGATTTGGCAATTAAAATGATGCGTAAGTATAATGTTGATACTGCAATTGTTTATAATACTGTCCAGATGTACAGAAAAGATCGATTAGTCTACCTTGATGAAATGATTTCTAATAAATCAAACAATGATGTGATATTTGGTTTAAAACTTGTTAGAGGAGCTTATATGGAAAAAGAAAGAAATCTAGCTAGTTCAATGAATATAGAATCGCCAATTTGTGAATCTAAACAGGACACTGATAATAATTTTAACTCTGGTTTAGATTTTGTTTTTAAGAATTTAAAAAGCATTTCATTTGTTTGTGCATCACACAATGAAGATTCCATTCTTAAAGTTATGGAAATGATGAAAACATATAAACTAAACACTAATGATAATAACATTTGGTTTGGTCAACTTTACGGAATGAGTGATAATATCTCCTTTAACTTAGCTTCAAATAATTTTAATACTTTTAAAATATTACCATTTGGTTCTGTAAAAAACCTTATGCCTTATCTAATTAGAAGAGCTGAAGAAAATACTTCTGTCCAAGGTCAGACTGGAAGAGAACTACAATTAATATTAAAAGAGAGAAAAAGAAGATCTTTATTATAATAATTTGTTTAATATGAAATCTAGAAGATCATTTATTAAGAAAGGCATATTAAGTACAAGTATTCCACTATTTGTTCCAAACACAGAGTTGTTTTCTGTTTTTAAAAACACACCATCTGATAAGTTAAACATTGGAGTTATTGGAACTGGATCTCGTGGTCAGGGTTTAATAAGTATTATCAATAAAATTAAAGGAATGAATTTGATAGCAATATGCGATACTCTTCCATTTCGACTGAACGCTAGTTCTCTTTTAGCTCCTAAAGCAAAACTATATTCTAATTATAAGAAAATGCTTTTAAACCAAGACTTAGATGCTATTATAATAAGTACCCCCTTAAACACTCATGCCTTCTATAGCTAGTGACGCAATAGATGCATCATTGCATGTTTATTGTGAAAAAACAATGGTTAAAGGTTACAAGGATACGCTAGGTTTAATTAAAAAAGTTAAAAACGGTTACAACAAAATTTTTCAAACTGGTCATCAGTACCACAGCTCAAGATTGTACTCTCATATAGTTGACATTATTCAAGCAGGTGAGATTGGTCAAGTGATAGCTATTGAATCCCAATGGAACAGAAATGGAAATTGGAGAAGACCAGTTCCAAATCCTAAATTTGAACGTCAAATAAATTGGAGGATGTATCGAGAATATTCTTACGGACTTACTGCAGAATTAAGTTCTCATCAAATTGATTTTTGTAATTGGTTGTTAAAAGCTAATCCAATAAAAGTTACAGGTTTTGGTGGGATTGATTATTGGAAAGATGGTCGTGAAACCTATGACAATACACATTTAATTTATACTTATCCTAATGGAGTTAAGGCTAGCTTTACTTGTCTTACTTCAAATGCAAAAGATGATTATCAAATTAAAGTTATGGGTGATAAAGCAACAATTATTATTAATACTAATAAAGCATGGATATACCCTGAGGGTAAATACGATAAGGTGATGGGAGATGTTGATGGTGTAACCGGGGCAACAGAAAGTTGGACAGAGGGTAAAGGAAATTCAATTGACTTTGAACATAAAGAACCAACACGGCAAGCTTTAGAGGATTTTAGAGAATCAATAATCAACAACACGAATCCTAAATCAAATATAAATAGTGGAGCTGATGTATCCTTTGCTGTTGATATGGGAATTCGTGCAATGGATTTAAGTGAAGTCGTTTCATGGGATCCGAAATACAACGTATAGTTTTAAAAGTATATTTATTACTAAGGATCTTAAACTTTAAAATGTTTAAAAAAACTTACCTTAAATTTTAATAATAATTATTTGCTTAAAATAAAAAACGCACTTTTCTCACAGTTTTTTACATTAAATGATTTGGTTTCACTTTCAATGTAATATACTTTACATGAATCTATTTTAGTGTTACTTTTAGAAAAATTAACATCAAAATCTGAAAAAAACATTTCCTTTGAAATAGAATTTTTATCATTTTTAAAAACCCAATTTTTTTTATAAATATCATTTAAAACTCTTTTGTTTGGTGAATAATTGAATCTTGTGTCTTTTTTATTCATAATAAAAATTAAAATAATAATCCCGATACTAAGGCCGAATAAAAAAAAGTATAGTCGTTTTAAAAAACTCATATTGTAATATTTGTCAAATTTATTTTACGTTTATCTTTATTTAAGTATTCTATTTTTAGAATTGAGTGATTACAATCCAGATCATTTATAATTATTTCTGGCCATTCAATTATTACAAAATGTTTATCAAAATATTCAAAGAGTCCTAAGCCGTTAACATCTTCTTTATTTTCAATTCTATATAAATCCATATGAATTACAAGTCCATTATGGGAATTGTATTCATTTATCAAGGTATAAGTAGGGCTGCTAACGTTGTCCGTGACTTCTAATTTTCTACATATTTGTTTAACTAAAGTTGTTTTTCCAGAACCAACTTCTCCACAGATTAATAATATTTTGTTTTTTATATTTTTTAAAATAAAATCACTCGCTTCTTTAATATCCTTTAAACCATAACTTAATTCCAAAATACTTTTGTTTTAATAATCAAAAATAAGATACTTATTTATTGTTTTAATCATATTAAACCAAATTTAATTGATTTTTCATACTTTTGCGACGATGAAGTTAAAAGCATATCAAGTAGCTGAAATCGTTAGCGGAGATGTTGAAGGGAATGATCAGGTTTTAATTAACAGTCTAGCTAAGATTGAAAACGGAAAAGAAGGTTCAATATCCTTCTTAGGAAATTCTAAATATAATAAGTTTTTAAGTTCATCTGAATCTTCAGTAATTATTGTTAAAAACGACCTTGTTTTGGATCAACCATTAACTAAGACTTTAATAAGAGTCAATGATCCAAATGAAGCATTTTCTAAATTATTAGATTTATTTGGAAATCAAAGTTTAAGTAGAACAGGTATAGACAAGTCATCTTCTATTGACTTAAGTGTTTTGATTGGAAAAAATGTTTACATAGGAACCTTTTCTGTTTGTGAAAAAGATTCGGTTATTGGAGACGGTTCCAAGATTTATTCTCAAGTTTTTTTAGGCGAAAATGTAAGTATTGGAAAAAATACTATTATTTATCCAGGAGTAAGAATATATAATAATTCTGTTATAGGAAATAATTGTATAATTCATTCAGGTACTGTTATAGGATCTGATGGATTTGGATTTAATCTTGATAAAAATGGCAATCAATTAAAGGTTGTTCACAATGGGAACGTAATTATTGAAGATAATGTTGAAATTGGAGCTAATTGCACAATTGACAAAGCTACTTTAGGTCTACAGTAATAAAAAATGGTGTAAAAATAGATAACTTAGTTCAAGTAGCACATAATGTTGAAATTGGTGAAAATACAGTAATAGCAGCTTGTGTTGGAATTGCTGGATCATCATCTATTGGAAAAAATTGTATGATTGGTGGCCAAGCGGGTATTTCAGGTCACATAAAAATTGGCGATAGAGTTATGGTTCAGGCTCAGTCTGGTGTTATGAGAAGTATTCCGTCTGACTCTACAGTAATGGGAATGCCAGCAATCAATTATATTGATTATAATAAATCATATGTTCATTTTAAAAATTTACCAAAAATCATGAACAAATTAAATGATCTTTTTAAAAAAAAATAAAATGAGTAAACAACGTACAATTTCTAAGTCTGTTTCACTTAAAGGTGTTGGTATTCACTCGGGTAATGAAGTTAATTTAACTTTTAAACCTGCAGCAGAAGATTTTGGTTATGCTTTTTGTAGAACAGATCTTCCTGGCAAACCAATTATTGAAGCTGATGTAAATTATGTCGTTAGTACTAAAAGAGGGACAACTCTTGAAAAAGATGGTGTGAATATTCAAACATCAGAACATGTATTGGCAGCATTGGTTGGAATGGAGTTAGATAATGTATTAATTGAAATTGATTCTTCAGAACCTCCAATTATGGATGGATCATCTAAATATTTTGTTGAGGCTATAATTAAAGCAGGAATTAAAGAACAAATCAAAGAAAGAAACGAATACATAGTTAAGGATGTAATTTCATATTATGATGAAGAAAGTGGTAGTGATATAACAATTATTCCATCTAAATATTATGAGGTCACCACAATGGTTGATTTTGGTACAAAGATTTTAGGCACTCAAAATGCTACAATGAAAAAATTATCACAATTTAAAGATGAATTTGCTGAAGCTAGAACATTCAGCTTCTTACATGAAATAGAAATGCTACTGGAAAATGGCCTAATTAAAGGTGGAGATTTAAATAACGCTATAGTCTATGTTGATAAAGAATTATCTGAACAGACTATGGAGAAGTTAAAAAAAGCATTTAACAAAGATAAAATTTCTGTAAAGTCTAATGGAATACTTGATAATTTGACTTTACATTATCCAAATGAAGCCGCCAGACATAAACTACTTGATGTTATAGGTGATTTAGCTTTAATTGGTACTAGAATAAAAGGAAAAGTAATTGCTAATAAACCAGGACATTACGTTAATACAATGTTTGGAAAAAAATTATCTTCTATTATTAAAAATGAGAAGAGAAATATAGCTCCACAAGTTGATTTGACTAGGCCTCCAGTGATGGATGTTAATCAAATCATGAAAGTTCTTCCTCACAGACCTCCATTTTTGTTTATGGATAAAATTCTTGAAATTTCAGATTCTCACATTATTGGTTTAAAAAATGTTACCATGAATGAAGATTTTTTTCAGGGACATTTTCCTGAACAACCAATTTTTCCTGGTGTATTGCAAATTGAAGCAATGGCTCAGGCAGGGGGTGTTTTAATTTTAAATACTGTTCCAGATCCAGAAAATTATTTAACTTTTTTTGCTAAAATAGACAATGCGAAATTTAAATATCCAGTTGTTCCTGGTGACACTTTAATTTTTAAATTAGAACTATTATCTCCTCTTAGAAGAGGAATAGTTCATATGAAAGGTCAAGCATTTGTTGATGGTAAATTAACTAGTGAGGCCGAATTATTAGCAAAAATAATTAGAAAAACAAAATCTTAATGTACCAACCACTTTCACATATACATCCCGGAGCTAAAATTGCTAAAAACGTTGTTGTTGAACCGTTTAGTTCAATTGATAAAAATGTTGTTATTGGTGATGGTACTTGGATAGGATCTAATGTAACAATTATGAGCGGTGCTCGAATTGGAAAAAATGTTTCAATTTTCCCTGGTTCTGTTATTTCGGCAGTTCCTCAAGATTTAAAATTCAAAGGAGAAGAAACAACAGTTGAAATAGGTGATAATACTACTCTTAGAGAATGTGTTACTATAAATAGAGGAACTAACGACAGAAATAAAACTAAAATTGGTAAAAATTGTTTGATAATGGCTTACTCTCATGTTGCTCATGATTGTTTTATTGGAGATAATTGTATTTTTTCAAATAATTCAACTTTAGCAGGTCATGTTACTGTAGGTTCTCACGTTATTCTTGCTGGTATGGTCGCTGTTCATCAGTTTTGTTCTATTGGAAATCATGCTTTTGTAGCAGGAGGTTCTTTAGTTAGAAAAGATGTCCCACCTTTTGTAAAAGCAGCAAGAGAACCACTTTCATATGTTGGGATAAACTCAGTTGGTTTAAGAAGAAGAGGATTTGACAGTAAAGTAATTATGGAAATACAGTCTATGTACAGAACACTTTACCAAAAAAGATATAACAATACACAAGCCGTAGCTATTATGGAAGGTGAAATGGAAGCTACTAAAGAAAGAGATGAAATTCTTCAGTTTATAAAAAATTCTCAAAGAGGTATAATGAAAGGTTATTTTAAAAATTAATTATGGCATCATCATCAGATATTAGAAAGGGTTTATGCATAAAATATAATAATGATATATATAAAATCATTGAATTTTTACATGTTAAACCCGGAAAAGGACCTGCATTTGTTAGAACTAAATTAAAAAGTGTAACCAATGGAAAAGTAATTGATAATACTTTTTCAGCTGGTCACAAAATCGAAGATGTTAGAGTAGAAACCAAAAAATATCAATATTTATATAAGGATTCAGAAACTTATCATTTTATGAATACTGATGATTATAACCAAATAACAGTTCAAGAGGTTATACTTGACTCTTCTCAGTTTTTAAAGGAAGGAGAAATAGTGACAGTTTTAATTAACACAGAAGATGGCAGTACTCTTTCTGTTGAAATGCCTCAAAATGTTACTTTAGAAATTTCATCCACCGAGCCTGGTGTTAAAGGAAATACAGCTACTAACGCAACTAAGCCTGCTATTTTAGAAACAGGTGCAAAAATAAATGTTCCTTTATTTATTAATGAAGGTGATAAAATAAAAATAGATCCAGAAAAAGGCTCTTACATAGAAAGAGTTAAAAATTAAATTAATTTATGAGTATAATAGTAAACAAGAATTCTAAAATTGTTGTTCAAGGATTCACAGGAAGTGAAGGTACATTTCATGCAGAACAAATGATCAGTTATGGAACAAATGTAGTTGCAGGTGTACACCAGGAAAAGGTGGTCAAACACACCTTGGAAAACCAGTCTTTAATACTGTTTCTGAAGCAGTAACAAAAGCAAATGCAAATACTTCTATAATTTTTGTTCCTGCAGGTTTTGCTGCAGATGCAATAATGGAAGCAGCAGAGGCAGGTGTTCAAACAATAATAGCAATAACAGAGGGTATACCTGTTTCAGATATGACAAGGGTTAGTCAGTATTTACAAAGCAAAACCTGTACATTGATAGGGCCAAATTGTCCTGGTATAATTACACCTGAAGAAGCCAAAGTTGGTATTATGCCTGGTTTTGTATTTAAAAAAGGTAGAATAGGTTTAGTCTCTAAATCAGGGACATTAACTTATGAAGCAGCTGATCAAATAGTTAAGCAAGGTCTTGGTATTTCTACAGCTGTTGGAATTGGTGGAGATCCAATAATTGGAACTACTACAAAAGATGCAATTGAGTTATTTATGAATGATGATGAAACTGATTGTATAGTTATGATAGGCGAAATAGGAGGACAACTAGAGACTGATGCAGCAAAGTGGGTTGCTGAAAATGGAAATAAAAAACCAATAGTTGGATTTATAGCTGGAGAAACTGCTCCAAAAGGCAGAACAATGGGACATGCGGGTGCAATAGTAGGAGGTTCGGAAGATACTGCAGAAGCAAAGAAGAAAGTAATGAAAGAATGTGGAATTCATGTTGTAGATTCTCCTGCTGAAATTGGAAAAAAAGTAGCTGAAATTTTATAATATAAATTTACAATATGAAATTATTAGAAAACAAAACGGTTATAATAACTGGCGCCAGTAGAGGTATTGGAAGAGGAATAGCACTAGTTTTAGCTTCTCACGGAGCCAACATTGCTTTTACCTATTCTAAATCTGTTGATTCAGCTAATGAACTGATTGAAGAGATGTCAAAATTTAATATAAATTGTAAAGCCTATCAAAGTGATGCTGCAAGTTTTGAAGATTCTCAAAAGTTTGTTGATCTGGTAATTAAAGACTTTGGAACTATAGATGTTTTAATAAACAATGCAGGTATAACTAAAGATAATCTGTTGATGAGAATGACTGAGAACGATTTTGACAAGGTTATTGAAGTTAATTTAAAATCTGTCTTTAATATGGTTAAAGCCACTCAACGAACATTCTTGAAAAATAGATCAGGAAGTATAATAAACATAAGTTCTATTGTTGGGGTTAAAGGAAACGCAGGTCAATCTAATTATGCAGCTTCAAAAGCTGGTATTATAGGGTTTTCAAAGTCAATTGCACTAGAACTTGGATCTAGAAATATTAGATCAAACGTCATTGCACCTGGATTTATACAAACAGAAATGACAGACAAACTAAACCAAGACGTTGTAAATCAATGGATTAGCGGAATTCCTTTAAAAANAGGAGGAACACCTAAAGATGTTGCAAATCTTTGCTTATTTTTGTCATCTGACCTTTCAACATTTATTACAGGTCAGGTAATCAATGTCGATGGCGGCATGTTAACTTAAAAAATAAATAATCAATTAAATAAATAAAAATGGATAGAATTAATAAAATCGGATTACCAGTTGTACTAATAATAATGTTTTCAATTATTGGATTAATGAAATCAGCTGTAAATATTGGATACGGTGAAGCAGGAGTGTTGTTTAAAACTTTCGGAGAAGGTACTGTTGTTGACGAACCTGCCCTTGGAGAAGGTTTTCATTTAATATTTCCTTGGAATAAGGTTTACTTATACAACGTAAAGCAGCAAGAAGTTTTTGAAAGTCAAATGCAAGTACTTTCATCAAACGGTCTTGAAATATCTCTTGATGTTTCAGTTTTATATCAGCCAAAAGCTGATCAGTTAGG
>JGI20157J14317_10003116_pt1 | contig 13473 bp, 10 predicted proteins | sample COG_07_FD_14317 | JGI IMG/M metagenome (IMG submission 14317)
GTTTTGCGGAAAAATTGTAAACTACATGGTGCTGAAACCCAACGATATTTGTCGAATCGAATTAAAAAACGACAAGGTAATCGTTACCACAACCGACTTGTATTATCCCAAACAGCTTCGGGAAACAGAACGTTGCGAGCTTCCTTCTTCGTATCAGCACTGGACGCTGAAAGAAATTCACGAACAATACGACTCTTCCCTCCGTGTGGTCAGTTTGGGAGGAAGACTTCTGGACAACGACCATGTCAAGCTTGGAGGAATGGACGGGTCTCGCGAACAGCTCATTGACGTGCAGAACATCGTTATTTTGGGTTGCGGAACCTCGTTCCTTGCCGGTATGTATGGGTCGCACTTTCTCAAGGAGTTGGGTCGGTTTAATACCGTACAAGTTTTCGACGGTGCCGACTTTTCTGAAAACGATATTCCGAGATACGGGAAAACCGCGTGTATCCTTATCTCGCAGTCTGGCGAAACCATGGATCTAATTAACTGTATCCAAATCGCCAGGAACAATGACCTGTTTTTGGTGGGTGTTGTAAACGTGGTGGACTCCCTCATTGCGCGCGAGGTGGATTGCGGGTGTTATCTGAACGCTGGTCGAGAGGTGGGGGTTGCTTCTACCAAGGCCTTTACCTCTCAAGTGATCATGTTATCTATGATTGCCGTCTGGTTCGCACAAGAAATGGACATACATAGAAGTAAACGAGCCCAGTATGTTCGCGACATACGGTCTATCTCTCGGGATATAAAGGATACGCTGAAACACACAGGAGACCAGACAAAAACAATGGCGACAACGTTATTCAAAGACGCAACGAGTTGTTTTGTCATCGGAAAAGGGAAGTCGGAGTGCGTTGCCAGGGAAGGTTCGCTTAAGCTCAAGGAGATCTCCTACATACACAGTGAAGGGTATTCGAGTTCGTCGTTGAAACACGGACCATTCGCCTTGCTGGAAAAGGGGTTTCCTGTTATTATGGTATCGCCTGAAAATGAACACAGTGCCAAGACAGAGGGTATATACGAAGAAATTATATCCAGAGACGCAGAAGTGGTCTTCATTACCAATCGCGAGACGGCATGCAGTAAACGCGACAAGAAAAACGTGATTCTGGTTTCAAGCAACCAAACATTCGCCGACCTGTTGTGCGTTATTCCGCTACAACTACTGGCGTATCATTTGTCGGTGCTAAGGGGATACAATCCTGATATGCCGCGCAATCTTGCCAAGGTTGTCACCGTATAGGGTAGATAGAGTATAAGTATCGCAAATAAAAATGAAATGAATGTCCCCGTCCATTAGTATTCAAAGTAAGAGTTGAATAGTAGTATAACAGTAATACCATGAAGAGCATCGAAAGGCAAATGATCATCAACCGGTTGGTGTATCGTCTTTGTCCGGACATGATACCCATCATCAAGAGCTTCTGTTTCGAGACACAGGTCAATGCGAACTTGGTAGTCGTGTCTCGTACGGTAAAAAGATGGTTGATGAATGATCTGGACCAAATGGACACGTGGCGGACGCTCAACGGCGCAGAGTGGGTTGTCGGGTTCTCGGTGTCGGTCTATGGGGGGAAGGCGCTCTCCTACCCGAGATATATGGAGATCGGTGCAACCAACTGCGGAAAATGCGGTGGATACGTTGCGTCGCTTGTTGATCACGAAACCATGGACTACGAGACGCGATACTGCCCAAGAATCGTCTGCGATTGTCCTTTCCATGCCGACGACGAGCCGGAAACCCAGATGGAAGAGGAGGACTACGACTTCTGAGTCCCAACAAAAACAGGATACTGTCTTGTTTTTGTTGGGGTTTGTTGTTTTCTTTAAGTTCGATTACTAATATATTTAAAACGCGCCTTATACGATATGAGGTATTTTTTCCAAAACTATTTTCAAGATTTCAAAAATGGACATTCTTGGATCTACAGAAATGTCCAATTTTGAAGTACCGGAGAGAGTTTTTGGAAAAAGTATCCAAAATATATGGTCTGAGACGGGAATGCTCTCATTTTGGGATTTTGTTCGAAAATGCTGTTACGATAAAATTTCCATCCATTTTGCGTAGGATCTTTAGGCGTTTTTTCTGTCAACATATAAATGTTGACAAATGTTGACAAAAAACTCGCCAAAACTCGCCAAACTCGCCGTTGTGAACCATGTAACTATACATGCTGTAAAAAAAGTGACCTTATAAAGCACGAAGCAACCCATAAACACAAAATGTTGACAAATGTTGACACAATGTTGACAAAAAGTCGCCAAAACTCGCCGCACCAGATCCAGTGTGAATGTGGTAAGGTGTTTAGGCATCGTCAGTCTCTCTCCGTGCATAAGAAAAAGTGCCAACCCTCCTTGCCGCATGTCGAGGCGGAAGCAGTGAGNACTTGTGAGGAACAACCGAGTGGTGATGACAGATTGTCCGACGACGGTGCGGTTTTCACCCAGAACAATATGGCGGTCATGCTGGAAAAGATGGCCGAAGTAATAAGCCAAACCGCTGTAAATACCGTAAAAGAGATGGCACAAGGTGGTGCGCTAAATGGAAATAACTCGAGCCATAGCCACAACACCACCAACACCAATACCAACAGCCACAACAAGACCTTCAATCTGAGCTTCTATTTGAACGAGACGTGCAAGGACGCAATGAACCTCCAGGATTTCATCAAAACCCTTCACCTGAACACAGGTGACCTTGAGCGGGTGGGGGAGCTGGGCTACACCGAGGGCATATCGAGGATGTTCCTCAAGGGATTGAACGATTTAGACGCAACCAAGCGCCCTATCCATTGCTCAGATCTGAAGCGGGAGATCATCCACATCAAGGACAACGATACGTGGGAGCAGGACAACGCGAACAGAGACAAGCTCCGCAAGGCCATCAATGACATATCCAACAAGAACATCATGTTGTTGGACGACTGGCAGAAGGAGAATCCAGGGTATGACCGATACGACAGCAAGAAAAACGACATTTATCTGAAAATCATGGTGGAGTCCATGGGGCCAGACGGCAATGAGGCGTCGGACAAGGCGTTTCGCAAGATAATTAAGAGAGTTGCAACCAGTACAATTATCTGTAAATAAGTATCGTCAGTATTGATGTTCGTATAGATAGTGATTAATATGTATATACGTATATATATATAGTATGTCAGTTGATATCGATCTAAATATAAAAAACCAACAAGAAAAAAACAGTGTTTGTATGGTAACCATATGTTTGTACGAACATGATTATATAGCCCAATGGATTGAGCATCATATTAGAATAGGATTTTCTCAGTTTATCATTTTAATAGACGACATGTTACCGGATGGCATTGGTCCCCAGAAAGATTATCCTATCCCGGAAGAATTCAAAGATATTGTTACTGTTATTAGAGTTACCGAACAAATGGTATTGGAAAATCCAGATTGGAAAAGAGAATCGTATGACGTATATCGAAACCGGTCAAAACACAATGATGGTGTTAAAGATAGTCATTTAATTCACACTTGTATAAACGATTACGGAGTTGTAAAGGGTAACATCAAAACAGAATGGGTAACTGTTATTGCTCCGGACCAATACATATGTTTAGAACACCACGATTCGATTGTCGAATTTTTTGGCTCTATACGCGAAGACTGTTTTCAAGTATTTTTTCCTTGGGTGGCTCTTCCTAGTAACCCGCATTTTCATGTCCCTTGTAATTTTTTCAAACAAGTTGCCCAGTCATCAATAACTGGATTTGAAATGATGCATACTAATGGTGCCTGTAGAGTAAAGGATATGTGGCGTATGTGTAATAACAGCCATTGGATAATTCCTCGATCTGGAACGGCTCTAACCTATCTCGCTGGCTGTTGTGAGTATCAAACAATTGATTATCATCACGATAATATCATATCGAAATATTGGCATCCATCTAATGACAAATTCCGCGGTCCCGATATAAAGTCGGATTTGTCGAAAATACCTGTTTATTCTGTACATCAATATATTAGAGGGTTCCAAGATACAATTATGAAAAATATTTTTTGGAGAGTTTCGTTATCAGACCCGAAATTTCAAGATAATATCATAATGAAGATTGCTGATGTTGTAAAACAAAATGAAGTCAGCGTCGCCACATCTACTGATTCAGCATTGTCTTGCCATGGAAGGTACGCCGGATTGAGAGGTGCGATAACTGCGTTATCTACTAATCACCCTCCACAATTATGTCTGGATATGAAATGTAAAGATATGAAATACAAGTATAAAATAACCCAAAGCTACACCGACGAGTTTATATATTCAAATTTAAAGAAGCATGGAGTTACCAAAGAAGAATACTTAAAATGGGTTGGGTCTATGATACATCCGTTGACAATTTCAGACGAAGCAAGAAATTCGCGAAGAATATGGTTTCGGGACGAATAGAAACAAACAATAAAATATGAAACAGTGCTCAATTCAACAACTCAATTATATTATTTGTTACCGCGAAGTAATATAATTAACTCAACTAAAACCTATTCCCCTTGTAAAAGACAAGTTGGAAAGGGTCCCACAGTGTATATCTAAACCGGGGGTACATCAGGTCGCCTTCGAATAGGTACTTCGACCGACTACCATAATCGTGTGGCGATTTATCCTTGAATGTGAAGTCAATATCTTGAAACCCTGGAAACAAACATCCTATGTTCCATCCGTTCTCAATGACCGCTCTTGACATGCCTATTTCCTGTTTGTTAACAGACTCTACCAAGTCCTTACATGGGTGAGTTGTGTTGAATATGTCTTTTTCGATTAAATATTCCAGTGTTTCTTTGTCTAATGCGAATATGTTGCTCTGAACATGTGCCAAGTGTACTGGATTGCGTTCTGTGTTTATCATAGAACCAAAAAGTTTTACGTTTCCCTTCAATCCTTGTAAGAATATATCTGTCCATTTCCCTGTGAAGTATGATGGTATATAAGGTCCCATACAGGACGAATTCAATAGAACGTACTTATCGTAGTCCTTGTATAAGTCGTTCGTTAAGAGTCCGTAACTATGTGCACCAAAATCAAACCCTATGTTTTCTCTCTTTACTGATTTCACATGTTCGGGTAGAGATAGTTTACCAAGGTCAATTGTTGGGTCGTTACATATCATGAGAAAGTCTGTGTTTGGATCAGAAAAAATGCCGCAATTTATAAACGTCTTTACTCTGTCATTGAAAACGTGGAACACGTATATAACCAGCACCCTTTGAGTATCATCCGTTTTCACATTGCATGCGGAGCGGGTTGTATCTGGGGTTACATTAGATATCTGAAAGGGAGGGCAAGCAATCCTCCCCTCGCTGCGACCGTGGAAATGCCAATGGTTTCTTGCCTCTATCTGCGTAAGACCTGATAAGTCTGGGTAGAACGATCTGTAGAACCATACATCCATATCAGTGGTGCTGAAAACCAGACGTTTGTGTTCATTTGAAACATATCTGTATTCATAATACCCATGATTAACAAAATGGTGTTTACATTCGTCTGGGGAAAGAGTAGACATATCCTTGTAACAAGTTCTATAAAAGTCTGCGTCAAATATGTCCATATGGCCTTGTATGTCTTGATTTGTGGATATCATTTGTCGTGTATACGTGTATGTTATTTCTTTATTTTATTATGACAATTATATCGCAATGAAATAAAGTGACTTCATATGGTTCTATGGCGTCTTCATAGTTACCTATGTTTATGTTTATCTATATGTTAAAAAATCAAGCACGATGTCAGCTGTAGCTGTATGACTAAACTGTTTCCAGAATCGGGCATTTGCGTTCTTTCCAATATATTCTCTCATTTGTGGGTTCATAAGTAGCATATTTATGATTGTATTGCATTTGGTATGGTCGTTCATATCTATTAAAAACCCGTCATGTTGGTCTGTTATCATTTCACTAATTCCGCCGACATTTGTTGATATAATCGGTTTTCTGAGAAACATGCTCTCAATCAAATTCATTGGTAGCACCTCATTCACTGAATATGATATACATATATCAGCCATGTCAATATAGGGTAATGCGTTTTCCACCATACCCGTCTGTATAATCTTGGGCTCGTACCCAGGACGAATTTGTAGAGGACAATCGATTCTTCCTACAAGTAACAGTTTTATGTTGCGAAATATTCCACACAGTGGATAGAACACGTGGTCGATAAACGCCTGTTGATTTTTCCTTGTCTCTACTGTTCCAATGATACTTAGGTAAATCGTGCCTGGGTCTTTTTGTATCGTTCTTTTATATTTTTGTAACGAACCATACAAATGTTCTGCTCTGTGTGTGTTATATAAAATGATAGAATTTGTGATATTGGGAATATATTCTTTCATGTTAGCGAGTCCTGAATCGCATACAAATATCTTTTTGATACGAGACTCGAATACGTGGTGATTACTTAGATAGCTTTCAAAATGCATTATACTTGAATCGTCAATCCATTCGTGTATATACCAATACGTCAAAATATTGGTATGTGATAGTTTTTCTACTATCTCATATGATACTATCGTATTACATATTACAACAGGAACCATGTTCTGCTGTGCTGCCGTATCCAAAATGTATCGGACAATGTCAAAATTGGGATCTAAATCTAATACAGATTTATATATCATAATTGTCGTTATACCATTGTCGTTGTATAATCGTTCGATATTCGCCAAACAAGTCTGTGCCCCTCCTGCGTATCTATCATGAGAAATGAGGAATACGATTTTACTACATTTATTATTATACCTCACTAACTCATTTTCCAGGTCGTATTGAACACCGTCAGGAACACATTTCATGTTACAGAATTGTCCATACGTATAATAATGCACCCATGCGTCTGATTTACTTATGAATGGAAACTTGTGATGATCGATATAAAATTTCCAGTCGAAATTATTTTTCTTTAAGACATCTCCGGGGTAATACGTTTCAAAAAAACATTTGTTCAGTCTTTCCACCACAAACGGAAAATGGGGGAAGTATGGTTTCCCCCATATCTTCATCATGGGCGAGTTTTGATCCTGGTCATGGTTACCCCATTCGTCTTGATACTGTGCGTCGGAAAGAATATACGGATGCTCCATAATAGTAGGATGCATTATCTGTGTATACCAAATAATGAATTTTTTCATAAGAATAGGATGACACATCCAGTAGTTAGCATTGTTTTCTGTGGTTGTTTTCAAATTGAGTTGTTTTAACATGTCGTTCCATATCTGGTTAAAATATGGATGTTTTTGCGTGTTGTTGTTTGGTATGGGGACATTGGAATCCATAAAATGATGATATCTGTTTGGTCGGTAGTGACGATTTATGATAATGTTATTCACCTCTTGTAAATTAATTTTTTTGTAGCAGCTGTTTGACATCGTGCCTACCATTTCACAGTTTTCCCATATAGACCGGATACCTATCAGTTGCTCCCAAAAGTTGTTCTCCAGTTCTATTCCCTGTTTTTCAATAACAATGGGGATCGCCCACGGATAAGGTTCATACATATGTTGTATTGATTTGAGTCGTTCAACCGATGGACATAAAATAAAAATCTTTGTACTCATACCGCTATACGTTAAATATATTAAAATCCCACGATTTATTCGCATATTCCTATATTCATGGAAGTATATTTGGAACACCTTTTGTTGGTCCTATGGGTATGTGATGAAACCGTTGTCTACTATAACGATTCAGTATATCACGCAACTCTTTTTTTCCCAAGTTTGAAACAATATATTTCCATTTTATGCCAAATGTGTTTTTCTTATTTATCCACAAATGTAAATTTATCTTGTTGTGGGATGGAGTACATACGGTATTATCGAATTTATCCGTAGCAACGACAGTGCCAATTCGAAACCCTTTATCTTTGACATGTTTCGCGAAGACAACCTCGCATTGCGTGACCACATCTCTGGATGTACGGCACTTTCTCAATGTGTTTTCGCAAAAAAGTAAGAATGTGTTGGACACCTCGTAAGTCATGTGTAAAAACGAGCTCATTAGATGGTATTGAAGTTCGTATGAATCATGGTGTCCCCACAAGTCTATTTTTTTAGACGCCATGTCATCGAACGTTGTCTTCATGTTATCGAACCCATTGATTCCCACAATGAAACTATCGTTTGTAAGTAATACATGACCATAACGTTTGTCCGAGGCATTCATGTGCCGAATTCCTTCGATCCACATGAACCAGTCTGTTCCAGCCTGAATGCGTGTTTGCGTGGACTCCTTTTTGTAAAAATGAACAGAGAATGGTAATTCGCTTATATCGTAGTTAATTATATCTGCTGAATTTGTAAAAAAAAAAATATCGTATCCCAGTCTGGAGTAGAAACTAAGCGACTCGATAACATATTGGCGAAGCACGTTATCCTTATCAAAATGTGCGTAAATAACACATTTTGTATTGCCTATGTTGGTGAAATGACCTGTGTAGTCAGAGATATGGAACATAGGTTCGGGGTATGCTTGAGAAACCGCAACGAACCTATCTGAAGTGTCTCCAAATAAACAAGAGGTAGAACATGTAAGCGTGATCACGTCGTGAGTTCTGTTGTATACAGTCGGGGTATCGTCCATGCCGTGGAACCAGTGTCTGTTCGGACCAGATACATACTTTGGACCGAATGAACATCCTTCTATAAAACAGATAGTTGAAAATCGCTGGTTCAATGACCTTTCAGCGTCTAATATCTTCAGATGGATCAATCCAACGTTGTTTATGTCATCTATCGAGAGATTATCTAAATTGAAATAGCACGTATGAATGTTGGGTGAGTCTGGGAAATACGCCTCGCAATAGTCATTGATTACGAACAGTGTTGTAATATGTATGTTATTTGACCATCTTGATGGATCCAGTCCGTGTTTGATAAAGAACGCTATATTGTCTTGGCAATCGGAGCTTTTTTTCTTGTTGTCGTACACGTATATCACGGCTATTTCGGTTTTTTCAATTCCCTCTGTGGGCGGATGTCGCAGGTCGACAGTGTTTTCTGTAGGTGTTAACTGGTTGTTAGTATCTATTTTATGAGTCATTTCTTTAGAAACGAATCATATTTTATTGTGGGTGTTTAATCTAATCTAATCTAATCTAATCTAATCTAATCTAATCTAATCTACTTCGTGTACACATCCATACAACATGTATATCGCGTGTATCATGGTATGTATTATTTTACACTGAGTACGAAATCATGATTTTGTGTATATTTTGTCTAAAATTGTGTCAATTTTATCCATTTCGTTCTTGTCGCATGTGTCCGTCGTAAACAACCTCATATATTCGTTAGTTTCTTCCTTGTGTCTTGTGATATTTACCTTCCTGTCTGTCTTTTCTCCATATGTAGTTACACCAGACTCGTGATTGGTTATTGAATTCGTCATGTTCATCTGTGGTTCGTTGACTACAGGAACGGAACGGTTGTTTACTGCATGCTGCATAGTTATACCCTTATCGGTTCCGGTGGCTGATTTTGTCATATCTATATGTGGTTCGTTGACGACGGGAATGGATTTGCTGTTTGCTACATGATGCATATTTATACCATTGTCGAACCTGGAAACTGAATGCGTCATATTTATATGTGGTTCGTTGACGACGGGAATGGATTTGCTGTTTGCTACATGATGCATATTTATACCCTTGTCAAACCTGGAAACTGAATGCGTCATATTTATATGTGGATCGTTGACGACAGGGGCGGTTTTGTTATTTACTACATGCATAGATATACCCTTGTCGAGTCTGGATGTTGAATTCGCCATATTTACGTGTGGTTCGTTGACGACAGGTCTGGAATGTTTGTTTACTACAAGCATGTTCATACCCTTATCGAGTTTGGATGTGGAGTTCAGCATATTTATGCTTAGAATATTATCAGCAGTGGGGGTCAGATCGGCAGTAGATTGAATCTTATCTGCGGTATTATTCGGGGCTGTGGTAGGAATAATGCTTTCGACCACAGTTTTTGATTTCCAGACACCTCCATCAGTTTTCGGGGGATGTGGGTGGGGTTTTCGATTGGGTAACGTATCGGTTGTTGTAGGATAACCGGTGGCACTCTTGGGTCTCATGTTGTTATTGGTTGGAGCAAATATACGATTGTACTCTGTAGTTGATTTATTTAACTTTTTCTTATGTCGAATATTACTTTGGATGATATTACTTAACATGTGATTGATTATATACTGTACATGATATATTTTAACAAAATAAACATATACGACTTGTGACTTTATACCAGTAGTTGTTGTGGTTTTTATATGACATCATGCGTGGGACCTATACATGTATGGTTGTAGGAAACTTGTCACGTGCTTGGAAAAACATTCCTCTATGTCCGGGTATGTAGCTTTGTAGGTCATATCTTACAACATTTGCTGGATATATACGTGTAAAATCTTCCAGAACCATATCCATATAGACATGCTGAGATGTATGTGAAAACTGAAGTAGGTCTCTCGCCCCCGTCTTCGATAGTCCGATGGCATGTAGTCCTCTCACGTTTCCGGAAATGGATACAACATTGTGAGAACGAACAGAGTGGCCAGTATTGCCTGTTGTACTTTTCCCCCAATCTTCGCAGATACCCAGATAAAAGAATTTGTCTGACAGTCTCTCGTACATGATAATTTCATCCAGTGTTATCTCCTCGTGAACGTCAATGTCGTCTTCGAATACATACGCATATGCTTTGTCTCCTTGTTGAATCATATTATAAATATTCATCATACTTATCCTGTTGGACACAACTGGGTCAGTGTGTGGTGTATGTTGAACTACGTGTACTGTAAATCCGATATCACCCAATACATCCTTTGAATATATTGTTCGGTTAGACGTTGGATCGGTGGTAAGTAAATACGCATCTCTGTGGTTGACCATTTGTTAATAGATCCATAATGTTTAATTAATTATGTGTATTGTATATTTACCCATAATTAGTCTTCTTCTATGGTTCACCTGACTGGTATAGTAAGTTATGAACGATATAATTCGTATACATGTCGATATTAAACGAACCCTTAATTGTATATATGAGTTTAGATGATACAAAAAGAGTGTTTGCTAACAGTATAATGGACATTTTGGAGACTAACCCAGATGCTTTTGACGATATAAATGCTATGTTTAACACGGAATACACTAACAAACTTGTTGAATACAAGCATCTTTTTTATGAATTACAGAAAGCATGGGGGCCAACATGGGATGGGTTGTGCGGAGGATATCTCTTCAACGGAAGAGCCTATGTATATGATCACGAATCGTATGAAAAGCAAGAGCTCTTGTTCCAAAAGGCCAAACTTGCCAACACTGTTTGCGAGGTGGGGTCGTATGTTGGTCATTCTCTCTTTATTATGTTACTCGCAAATCCAGACTTACAAATAACTTCCATTGACATAGCAAACAAGTACACAGGCCCGGCGGTGGAGTTGTTGAATAAACACTTCCATAATAGAATTCGGTTTATTCACGCGGATAGCCTTACTGGGCTACAGATGCTTACCGATGAAGGGAAGAAATTTGATCTGTTCCATTTAGATGGAGACCATACAGAGTCATTGATTATATCAGAATATGGAATGTGTTCCAGAATGAGTTCTTCGTTCCCGAGGGTGAAGATTGTTTTTGACGACGAGATTTCTCTACGTGGTTTCACACAGTATCTCATCAACTTCCGCGCCAATCTGAAGTTGGAGATACCTAATTGCGAATGGAGCAATATCTATATCGAGTTCGACGAGCCAGAAATTCGACGCAACCATTAATAAGACAGCATAATGATGTTGAAAATACAATATAGTTACCGTATTGTATGTTCAATGAACGTCTATAGGTTCAGTTCGACCTCCATAGTGGGAGGGGATGGAGGAGTATCGGCAACATCACCCTCAGATGGCGGCTCGTAGAGTGGACTCTTTGGGTTCGATTTACACTTTCTTGAATGGGCGGCAAGACTTGATTTTGTTTTTCCTGTAAAGATTTTACAATACTTACACGTGAGAGGGTCTGAGGGCATACATTTCCCTGTTGAAATCAACATTCTCTGTAGTGAAGGAAACACGAGCTCCTCGATGTTGTTCAACATTGTCGTGTGCGATGTTTTTATGAAATCCATGGTCTCAATGCGTTTTATGCTGAAAGCTCTGTATTCTTCTGCTATTCTATCAATATCGTCGATATGAATATGGAAGCTATCATCCTCGTTTTGCTTTTCGCTTACAGCAGTTAGAGCAGGAGATAAGTTGTCAATTATCTTAACAGCAATTTTTACCTTTTCTTGATCAAATCCGACATTGGGAATATATACGTGAATAAGGTCGTTCTTTATGTCTACTTGAAACAATTCTTTGAATGTAATAGGGCTGGACTGAGAAAGGAATATACCATGACATTTCTTCTCTCTAACATCTCTTTCGAATTTAGTTACTTCGCGTGTATCAACACTCAACTTGTAATCTTTATTTTCAATTAAGATGGAAGGGAGGCCGGTATCTTTGCGGTTAATTACGAAGTCGCCCGACGCAGTTTGTGATCGACAATCAATAATTTCGTCTTCAGGAAAAATATTCTGAAGAAGTTCATATAGCATATTTTCTGATATCGAACCCTTTGTGCTTGTGGAATTTTTATATTTATTCAAAAAATCCATTATCTCATGAGTAAGTTTACCCTGTTCGTTTGCTTGAACAATACTTGATTCCCTCAGCTGGTCTATATCAGATTTCATTCTCTCTTCACTTGCTGTAAGAAAGTTGAATAGAGGCTGATTGACCTGGTTGGATAGACTATTGAATTTACTATCAACATTCTCTAATATACTACGAACAGTTGAATCATCTTTGTTAACTGTCTCTAACAGTTTTTTTGTATCCGATGAAATACTATTGTGGAAATCCCTCACAACGACCTCCATTTGTTTCTGTTGGTTGATATGTGTTCTTGGTATAATATCGTTTAATATGTTAGAGGTTTTGTCAATCATCGAGTTAGTGTTTCTCTCTAATAAGCCAGATATCTTGTCAATATTTTCAAGNGAGTTGGATTTGAAAATGGNATGAATTCCTTCAGTGTAATCCTTTTTGATGGTGTATATTTCATCTTTCATCGCAGAAATAGATTTATGTAGTTCACCTAACTTGCTATTTTCCATTGTTTTTGTTAAGTCTGTGGATAGTGTTTTCAAAATATCTATGAACATGATGTTTATCTCTTCTATGTTGATATGTGGGTTTTTCGCATAAAAGTCTATGATCGTCGAATTTGTAATCTTTATACTTTTCGACATTATAATACTTCTGTTCTCTCCTCTTTAAATTGTTATTTCTATAAATCTTATAAATCCTAAACTTAGAATTTATAGAAATTATAGAATTCCTATAAATCCTATAAATCCTAAACTTAGAAATTATAGAAATTATAGAATTCCTATAAATCTTATAAATCCTATA
>JGI20157J14317_10003120_pt1 | contig 13449 bp, 8 predicted proteins | sample COG_07_FD_14317 | JGI IMG/M metagenome (IMG submission 14317)
GAAGGAAAAGACGCAACGAAGGTGTCGCGGGATTATCATCTCGAGCCACATAAAAGCGCCGTGCCCTTACTATCGATTTATGGCGGCAAAGTGACTACCTACAGAACCCTTGCCGAAGACGTGATGAAGGCGTTGGCGCCTACGTTTCCGAAGATGGGCGCGCCTTGGACGAAGCAGGCCCCACTCCCCGGCGGCAACTACTCTGCGCAGTTTGGCGGTAAAAACGGAGAACTGCAAAGCGGGCGCGATGCAAAGGCCAGTGCTGAGGATGAAGCAACTTTGTCGGCGCTGCTTTCGGCGCAAGCACCTTGGCTGCAAGTCTCACTGCTTAAGCGCTGGCTTCAAACTTACGGAACCGAGACCCAAACACTTCTCGGTGATGCAAGCTCCGCTTCAGATCTAGGGATGCATCTAGGCGCAGATCTCTACTCACGCGAGGTCGACTATCTAATTACCCACGAGTGGGCTCGTAACGCTGACGATATACTCTGGCGTCGGACCAAATTGGGCTATTTATTCGACGAGCGAGGCAAGGCAGTGCTTGCCGATTACATCACTACCGCTCGTGCCGCTGCGGCTCAAGGGAGCGGGTTAGAAAAGATGTTATGCCTTAACAATATCACTCGCCATGTCGACTCACATAACAGTCTGCAAGACATAAGCCTCGAGCTAAAGCGAGGCGAACTCAATATACTGCTGGGCCCCACTCTGTCGGGTAAAACCTCGCTTATGCGCGTGATGGCGGGTCTCGATCAACCTGATTCGGGGGAGCTCACCTTCGACGGAGAGACGGTGATCGGCGTGCCTGTGCAGAAGCGAGAGCTTGCGATGGTCTACCAGCAGTTCATTAATTACCCCTCTTTGAGTGTGTATGAAAATATCGCGTCGCCACTGCGTGTGGCAGGTCTGGCTAAAAGCGAGATAGAGGCGCGTGTCGCTCAGGCGGCGCAGCTACTCAAACTCGAGCCGTATCTAACGCGCAAGCCGGCCAATTTGTCGGGCGGCCAACAGCAGCGTGTCGCACTGGCTCGTGCACTGGTTAAGCGCGCCTCGCTTGTCTTGCTCGACGAACCTCTCGCGAATCTCGACTACAAACTGCGCGAGGAGCTTCGCGCAGAACTGCCAGTTCTGTTCGCCGAGCTTGGTGCTGTACTAGTCTATGCGACAACTGAACCCAGCGAAGCACTGGTTTTAGGGGGTAAGACTGCCTGTCTCAATCGGGGCAGGGTAGAGCAGTTTGGGCCGACACTCGATCTCTATCGCGATCCCGACACCCTCATGGCGGCGCGCCTTTTCTCCGATCCACCGCTTAACAGTTTGGCGCTTAATCATGATGATGCCGGCGGCCTGCGCTTCGCCGGTGCAGAGCAAGCACTTCCCGCTGCCGTTGCGTCCGAGCTATTGAGCGCGGTGAATCCTGCAGAGGCAGCGTCGAATCTTACTCTCGCCGTGCGCGGCCATCACCTGCGGTTAGGCTCCGACCCATTGCCTGGTGGCGAGTCTACTGCCAGTAACCCACTGATCGAAATACGCGGTACTGTCGACGTAACCGAGATCACCGGCTCCGAAAGTTTTGTGCACTTTAGCTTTATGGGGCAGCCATGGGTTGCCCTGTTAGATGGGATACACGCTCTCGCCGGCGGCGCGGAGATAATTCTTTATGTGAGGCCGCAGGACTGTTTTTTGTTTAATACCTTAACAGGCAAGCGCGTGCGTAAGCTCAGCGGAGGCGGATAAGGACATGGCGAGCATACACCTAAAAAATCTCGGCCATCGCTACCCCGCTTCCGGCGCAGAGTCAGACAATCCTTACGCGCTCAATCCGCTCGATCAAGTGTGGGAAGACGGTGGCGCCTATGCGCTGTTGGGCCCTTCGGGCTGCGGCAAAACGACGCTGCTTAATATTATTTCGGGGCTTTTACGGCCTAGCGAAGGCCGCGTGCTTTTCGATGGCGAAGACGTGACAGATCTCAGTACCGAGCGTCGCAATATCGCGCAGGTATTTCAGTTTCCTGTGGTCTACGACACGCTTACCGTGGCTGAGAATCTTGCGTTTCCTCTGCGTAATCGCGGTATCGACAACGCGACGATTGAGGCGCGCGTAGCCGATACCCTCTCGATGCTTGGACTGGATACGCGGGCTAATGAGCGTGCTAGGAGCTTAAACGCAGACGACAAACAAAAAATCTCATTAGGGCGTGGGCTCGTGCGCACCGATGTGCGCGCTATTTTATTCGACGAGCCGCTGACGGTTATCGACCCGCACCTTAAATGGCAGCTTAGAACCGAGCTTAAAAAAATTCATGAACGCTTCGGGCACACCATGATCTATGTAACACACGATCAGACCGAAGCCTTAACCTTCGCCGATAAAGTAGTGGTAATGAATACAGGCTCTATTCTGCAAGTAGGCACGCCGAAGGAATTGTTCGACAGACCTCGGCACACATTCGTCGGCACGTTTATCGGCTCCCCAGGTATGAATGTGCTGAGCTGCACATTCGATGGCACAGCAGCGATTGTCGATGGCGTGAGGATAGCGCTCGACGAGGCGACGCTCGCGGCGGCGCAGGCGCAGGGGTTAGCTTCGACTAATGCTGCACTCGAAATAGGTATAAGGCCTGAGTCTTTGCAAGTGATTGCCGCAGATGCGAACACTGCCAACGACACGCATTGCGTCAATGTCGAGGTGGTAGGTGTAGAAGACTTAGGCCGGCACTCGTTAGTGCGTTTGCGGTTGGGAGAGCAGCTACTGTGCGCGCTGCATCCAGACGGCGCTGGTATTCCCGAAGCAGCGGCGCTGCGAATTGATCCGGCTTGCACGTTGCTCTATGCAGATGCGTTGCTGGTCGAAGTAAATAATGAGCCGTTGTTGCCCTAGAGTTTTTAGAGAGTTTTTTAGTAAGAACCTTGAGAAAGAACCTTGAGAAAGAACCTTTTAAGAGAACCCTGAGAGAGTGCCAATGAAAGTACAAAACAATAAAGCGTGGCTTATGGTGCTCCCGATGTTGCTGCTCGTTGCAATCAGCGCGATCATTCCGCTGATGACAGTCGTTAACTACTCGGTGCAAGATACTTTTGGTAACAACGAATTCTTTTGGGTCGGCACCGAGTGGTTTCAGGAAATCCTCGCCTCTGAGCGCTTCCACAACGCATTGCAGCGCACGTTACTATTCTCGGCGCTGATTCTCGCCATCGAAATTCCGCTGGGCATAGCCATCGCGTTAGCGATGCCGCGGCGTGGCATTGCCGTCTCGTTTTGTCTCGTGCTTATGGCACTACCGCTGCTTATTCCGTGGAATGTTGTCGGCACTATTTGGCAGGTGTTCGGGCGTGTCGACATCGGTCTGTTAGGACACGGCTTGGCGAGTCTTGGCATCGACTACAACTATACTCAGAATACCCTCGACGCCTGGGTCACGCTAATCGTCATGGATGTCTGGCATTGGACAAGCCTCGTGGTGTTGCTGTGCTACTCGGGTCTGGTGTCTATTCCCGAGGTCTATTATCAGGCCGCACGCATCGACGGCGCGTCGCGTTGGGCGATTTTCCGGTTTATACAATTACCCAAAATTAAGCGCGTCCTGCTCATCGCCGTGCTGCTGCGTTTTATGGACTCGTTCATGATTTACACCGAGCCGTTTGTTGTGACAGGCGGCGGGCCGGGCAACTCAACCACGTTCCTTTCGATAGATCTTGTGCAGATGGCGGTAGGTCAGTTCGATCTGGGCCCCGCAGCGGCGATGTCGCTAATCTATTTCTTGATTATTTTGTTATTGAGCTGGGTGTTTTATACGGTGATGACAAGCCTAGACAACGATGCCGCGGCAGAGCAGGGGAGGCACTAGTATGAGCGCAGTTGACGCAGCAGTAACGGCTTCAACCCACGCAGCGACTGCGGGCAACGGCGTGCAAAATTCGCAGGCTAGCGAGCGCAATTGGTTTAAGATTGCGGTTGTTTGTACTTATATACTGTTTTTGATGCTACCGATTTATTGGTTGCTCAATATGAGCTTTAAGACCAATCAGGAGATTCTCTCGACATTCTCCCTCTGGCCGCAGGATTTCACGTTCGACAATTACGCGACTATTTTTACCGACCCCACGTGGTATAGCGGTTATATCAATTCGATGATCTACGTCGTAATGAATACAGTGATCGCGCTGTCGGTCGCGTTGCCCGCCGCGTATGCGTTTTCGCGCTACAAATTTCTCGGCGATAAACATCTGTTTTTTTGGCTGCTGACTAATCGCATGTCGCCGCCTGCGGTATTCGTCCTGCCCTTTTTTCAGCTCTATTCGGCTTTCGGTCTAATCGATACGCATATCGCCGTTGCATTGGCGCACTGCCTGTTTAACGTACCGCTGGCGGTGTGGATATTAGAGGGGTTTATGTCGGGTGTTCCGCGCGAAATAGACGAGACTGCGTATATCGATGGCTACTCTTTTCCGCGCTTTTTCACCAAAATATTCACGCCGCTTATTGCCTCGGGCATTGGCGTAGCCGCGTTCTTCTGCTTTATGTTTAGCTGGGTAGAGCTGCTTATTGCACGCACGCTCACTGTCACCGATGCAAAACCTATTGCTGCGGCAATGACACGTACAGTCTCGGCATCGGGACTCGATTGGGGTGTGCTCGCCGCGGCAGGGATTTTGACTATAATCCCCGGCGCGCTAGTTATCTACTTCGTAAGGCATCATATCGCTAAAGGCTTCGCACTAGGGCGTGTCTAGAATGTGTATTCTAAATAGGCACGAATAGCCCTGGGCTCAAAGACATGAAAGTGGCGGTCTTCGACTGGCGCCGGTTCACCGCGCAGCTGAGACTCATAGAAATATTGAATGTCGCGGTCATTCGAGTCGAGCATATTCAGCGCATCGATGGTGATGCTAAGCCTGTCGTTGAAAGCATAGCCGAGTCGCGCGTTAAGCAGCGTGCTGCCCTCGGCGTCTACGCCACCATCGAGTTTGTAGTCGCCAAAATGGCGCAGTCGTAAGTAGCCGTGAAACCCGTCGCCGCGCTGAAAGCCGATGCCGCCGCTTACCACATGCTCGAGAGCGCCTGGAATATCATCGAAGCCGTCGATAGGCGTCTCGAATCGAGAATTAGCGTAGGCGTATTCGAGGTCAACCGACCAACTATTTCCAATCTGGTAATAGCCTGTGAGTTCTAGTCCATGCCGCTCGCTGCCCACGCCGGTATCTTCGGTGTTGCCGGCATCGCCGACGAACAGAAGCTCCGAATCAATATCGAGCTGCCATAAAACTACTGACGCGTTCAGGCGTTCAGTTAAAAAAAGTCTTGCGCCAATCTCAGATCCGAGGGTTTTAACCAGTGGGTCCGCTGCGTCTATCGCTTCCCCGCTTACAGGGTCTAGCCGGCTAATCACGCCGCGAGCATCGTTGCTGTGAAAACCTTGCCCGATATTCGCGTACAGCTCCAGCGAGTCGTCGACCGTATAGATTAAGCCGAGTGAACCGGTCACCACACTGTCGTTTTTTCTGCCGCTATTAGCTGCGAGCGTCGTTGGGTCTGCAGCGGCGAGGGAGGTGACATCGAAATCGAATCGATCGTAGCGCAGGCTAGTCGTGCTGCGCAGGCTCTGCGTCCACTGCGCCTCTGACTGCCAGTAGGTCGAGACGCTCGATTGATCCACACTATCGAAGCGAATGTCGCCCAAGAACTCGCGCTCGCGCGTGCTGCGCAGGCCGACACCGTCGATAATGTCGGTGCGCAGTTGCGCGCCAAAGGTGTTGCTTAAGCGCACCGAGCCTAGTTCAAAGTCCAGGTCCTGCTCGACCTGACCGCCCAATAGTTTCCTGTCATCGAGTTGCTGANATTGATCGCCGTCGGGTTCGATAAAATAGCTGAAGTTGGAGTAGAGATTCATGTCGTAGTCGATCGCATAGGCGCTCGCACGAACTGCGCCAAGGGCATTGCTGCCGCGCCAGCTGCTCGATAGGCAGTAGCGCGAAGATTCGCCGCCTACCGTCGTATCTACGGAGCCAAGGTCGCTTATCAGTCCGGAGCGGACGGCGCGTTCTGGGATTTGGTCTGCCGAATTCCATGTGTTGTCGTAACCCATGAAGGTGATGTCGAAGCCAGACTCTGCGGTGCCCCAGCTCTGCTTGAGCCATAGGTTTTTGCGATCGACATCCTCATCGATGCTGTCCCATGCGCCGCGTAATCCTGTTGCTCGACCCCGTAGATAAACGTGCCGCCCGCGGCGTCGGCGCTGCCGGTGAGTAGGGCGCGGCGAAAGCCGAAGTCGCCTCCGCCAAGCGACAGACGAGTGTCGACCGGACGTGACGCGACATTGATGTGTGCTGAGCCAGCGCCAGCGAAGTCGCCACTCGCGGCGTCATACGAGCCTTTGGTGAATTCGATACTGCCGACAAGCTCGGGAATCAGAAAGTTAAGATCGGTGTAACCCTGTCCGTGCCCATGGCTGCGCATATTCACGGGCATGCCATCTACATGGGTGGCGAAGTCAGTGCCGTGGTCGAGATTAAACCCACGGAGGAAAAATTGGTTCGCTTTGCCGCTGCCGCTGTGCTGCGTCGCGACTAACCCGGGCACAGTTTCTAATACCTCGCCGACGCGGAGCAAAGGCCGCAAATCAAGCTCTTGCTGCGAAATTTTCCCCTGGGATGCAGAGGTNGCTGAGCCGATGAGATTAACCTGGCGGCCGACGACCGAAACCTCTTCTATGCCGCGTTCCTGAGCCTGCGCAGCGCCGCAGGCAAGCCCGATCGCGAGAATGAATGGGAGTCGTGGGGTTGACCGAATGCTTGCAGAATTCACCTTTGCTTTCCTTGCTCGTTACTTCTGTAGGGCGCTCGTGGCGACGCGGGGAGTATCGTTACTGTCGGTGCGAATTATGAGGGGTGTTTCAGGTTACTGCAAAGGGATGCGTGTGATAAATGTTTGCAACTTCTGACTTTATGTTCAACAACATAACGGGTTGGTTTGGTGTAGCATGCTGATAAACACGCGCGGTAAATTCTAAAACGAGGATAAAAAATTGAACAATGGCAGCTCGCCTCATCCCTCGCTCTCATGGACAGCGGCAACGTCAAACATAAGCCAAGGCAAAGCCTTACTTACCTGTCTGCTAATCACCCTGCTGTTTGCAGGCTCCCTCGCTGCGCAGGCCTATCCCCATGCGCGCAGCGGCGGCAATTACATGCACAATTTCTACTTTCCGCCGGCACCGAGTTCGACGCCGTGGGCGCCCGAATGGTCGCCCGACGGTGAGAGTGTCGCAGTGGCGATGCAGGGAAGCCTGTGGCGGGTCGAACTTACTACGGGAGTAGCGACCGAGCTGATGCACAGCGAAGCCTATCTCTCCTCACCCGACTTCTCGCCCGATGGACGCTGGCTCGTTTACACCGCAGATTACGCGCACGAGCGTATTCAGCTCGAGGTTCTGGACACGTTCACCGGCGAGGTGCGCAAGCTTACCGACGATGAGGCGGTNTANACNGANCCGGTGTTCTCGCCAGACGGCAGTAAAATCGCCTATGTGTCGACTCAGCCTAGTGGCTATTTCAACCTCTACGTGCGCGGCTTTAATGACGGTAACTGGCAGGGCGATGCGATTGCGGTGAGCAGCGATAACGACTTCGGCCGTAGTCGACTGTATTTCGGGCGCTGGGATATGCACCTCGCGCCTGCGTGGCTGCCAAGCGGCGAAGAGTTGCTGCTCGTGTCCAATCGCGATATACCGCTGGGGTCTGGCAATGTGCTGAGGGTTCCGGCTATCGAGAACGGCATCGCGCAGGCGCAAACAGTGCTGTCCGAGCAGTCGCTTTACCGCACGCGGCCTGACGTTTCCATCGACGGCAAACGGTTTGTGTATGCATCGACCGCGGGCAGCGCCGATCAATACAATAATCTGTATGTGCAGCCTACAGTGGGCGGCGAGCCTTATAAACTGACTTTCTTCGAGAACGACGCGTTTCATCCGCGCTGGTCGCCCGACGGCGAAACGCTCGCGTTTATTTCTAACGCGGGGGGTCTACCGCAGCTAATGCTGCTCGAGGTGTACGGTGGCAAACTCACGCCTATCGCAATTTCGCAGCTGCGCTTCGCGCGTCCAACGGGCGTGGTGCGCGTGCGCGTGAGCGAGGCGGGCGCTGCCGATGCAATACCTAACCGCGTTCATGTCGTGGCGTCGGACGGCAAATTCTACGCGCCGCAGGATGCCTACGCGCGCTCGGGTCACGTGGGTGACAATGTGTTCCATAATGCGGGCGAATTCACGCTGACGCTGCCTGTAGGTGAGGCAAGCCTTTCGTTTGTTCGCGGCTTCGAGTTCGAGCCACAAACGCTGAAGGTTAATGTGGTTGAAGGGGAGGTTGCACGTCTCGATGTGGCGCTCGAGCGCCTAGATGATATGGCAGCGAAGGGTTGGTACAGCGCATCGACTCATGTGCACGCTAACTATGGCGGCAATCTACACAATACGCTCGAAAATCTCATGCTGATGTCGCGCGCCGAAGACCAAGACCTCGTGTTAGAGCAGGTCGCCAATAAAGACAATCGCATACTCGACTACCACTATTTTGTGCCGGGCGGCGGTGCGCATCCGGTGTCCGAACCCGATCAATTAGTCATCGTAGGGCAAGAATATCGACCGCCATTCTACGGCCACGTGTTTATGTTTGGCATGCGCGAACACCTTATTTCGCCGTTTGTAACGGGTTACGAGGGCACAGGTATCGAGAGCCTGTATCCGAGTAACACCGACATGCTGCTCAAGGCGAAAGCCCAAGGTGCGGTGACCGGCTATGTGCACCCCTTCTTAGGCGAGACCGATCCACTGCTCGGCAACTTAGGCGGTGGTAAGGGATTCATCGTTGACGCCGCGCTCGGCGCGACCGATGCGTTGGAGTGGTCAGACTCGAGCACCGCAGGTTTTTACCCGCTCTATGCTGTGTGGAATAACGGTCTGCGCATCGCAGCGACCGGCGGAGAAGATTCGATCTCATCGCTTCAGCGCAGCAAACTGCTCGGCTCTTTTCGAACCTATGTCTACACCGGCAATATGGGTCTCGATCTTGACGCGTGGTTCGATGGCATGAAGGCCGGGCGAGCGTTCGTCAGCTCCGGGCCTCTGCTTGAGGCAACATTCGACGGCGCGCTGCCGGGCGACTCTGTCTCGCTTCCCCCAGGTGGCAAGCGTGTGTCGCTCAGCGCGCGTCTCCGCTCGATCACTGCGCTGGCAAGCCTCGAGCTGGTGTGTAACGGCGAAGAGCTCGAGTCTTTCCCCATTCGCCGTAGTGGCAAATCCCTCGACGTGGAGTTTGAGTTCGACGTGACGCGCAGCGGTTGGTGTCACGTTCGCACCGAAGGCGAGCCGGCTAATCGCGCACCGCTGGATGTCGATTACGCGCAGGCCTTTACGAATCCTGTTTGGTTCGAAGTTGAGGGCTCAGCTCTCGGAAATTCCGGCTCGGCGCAATACGCACTCGACTGGATCGACAAGCTAGAGAATCTCGCAGACGCGTGGCCGGGCTGGCGATCGGAGCGCGAGCGCGCGCATGTTTTTGGTCAGTTCGAACAGGCGCGCGAGGTGTATCGAGCAGGGCTGTAGATAGTAATTGCTAGGCAATCGGTGCAGCGTTTGAGGCGGCTTTTCTATAACCCAGCAGCCCAATACCTAAAGTCGCCATCGCTATCGCCACAACCGCATTTAAGTAATTGAAGAAGGCGTACGGCAGATAGTCGAGCACAGGCACACCAAGCGTGGCCGTATAGAAAGCGCCGGCTGTAGTCCAGGGAATAAGACCCGTGGTCATCGTGGAGCCTTCCTCAACCGTGCGCGAGAGTATCGCTGGTTCAAGCCCAACGCTTTCATATTTCGATTTAAACAGCTGGCAGTTGAGGATAATCGAAATATACGCCTCGCCCATCGCTAGATTGCCGACAAATCCAGAGGCAATGGTCGTGGCGATAAGAGCGCCGATATGGCGAAGCCGCAGCAGGAGGCCGGCGAGTATTACATCGAGAAACCTTGCCCCATGAAGAAGGCCGCCGAGCGCGAGTGCGAAAAGCGCAAGTAACAGCGTCCAACTCATGCTCGTGATGCCGCCGCGGCCAAGCAGGCTATCGAGGTTCTCGATACCGGTGGTACCAGGCGTGTTTTGCCAAAGCGCGTTTAGCGCAGCGATTGCATCAGCGCCCTGATACACCACGGCAATGAGTGTGGCGAGTAAGACGCTCGCCGACATCGTGACCTCGGCGCCTACCCGGCGCGCGCTCAAAACGGCGAGTGTAATGAGGGGCAGCAAGGTGATGAGCGGTTGCAGGGAATACTCCGCAGCGAGTGCTTTGCGAAGCGTATCGATCTCGGCCGTCACGGGCGCCGATGATTGGTAGCTGAAACCAATAAACAAGAACAGCACGAGAGCGATCAAGAACGCCGGCACCGTGGTGAAAAGCATCGAGTAGATGTGACGATAGAGATCGGTGCCCGCGCTCATTGCAGCGAGGTTGGTCGTGTCGGAGATAGGCGAGAGCTTGTCGCCGAACGTAGCGCCGCACACAACCATGCCGGCGACTATGGGCAGGGGAATGCCGAGCGCTTCGCCAAGGCCGATGAAAACGACGCCGAGTGTGCCAACCGTGCCCCATGACGTTCCCGTCGCGACGGACATTAAGGCGCAGAGAATCATCCCGATGGCGAGAAAAAGCGAGGGCGAGAGCCAAGCGAGGCCGAAATACATGAGCGTTGCGATTGTGCCCGCCTGCATAAAGCTGGCGATCACCATGCCAATTAAAATGAAAATGTAAATAGCGGGGAGCGCGCGCGAAATGGCGCCGCTCATCATCTCTCTTAACTCTTGGTAGTGGTAGCCTAGCGAGACAGCATGGAGGCAGGTCCACACAATGCACAGAAACATGAGCGCATGTAGGCTAATACCGAAGCCGATGAGACCGCCCGCGATTGCTGCGATAACACCTGTAAAACAGATCAAGGCTTGCGGGAGGCTTGGAAGGCGTCCATTGGCTGGAGTCTGATCAAGCGCTGTCACTGCCGCGCGCTCGGGATCGGTGACGCCCGCAGCTAAATGCCGATTTTCTTCAGATTTGATTGTCATTCCGGCATCCTATAAACAATTGGGCAGAGAGTAAAATTTTGCTAAGCTCAGGCGCAGAAACTAACCCTTAGCCTTAATGCGCCGAGAATCCTGAGAAGGCGCACGTAAACGCGTAATACAAGCAGTATGGAGGTTCCGTTGGACTTATCTTGGATGGCTTGGACACTGCCAACTGCCGTGTTTTTTCTCACTATTGCGAGCCTACTAACGCTGATGACTCTCTGGGAGTTCATCTCGCCGGGCGGCGCGCCGAGAACGGGCGTACTGCGCTTTGAGACAACGCGTGGCGATCGCCTCTTTGTGTCGCTATTGGGTTCGGCGTTTATCTGCTTAGGCTGGCTCGCTTTTGCCACAGCCTCGCTATGGGTCGGCCTTGGTGTTTGCCTCGTCTACTCATTGCTGGTTTTTTTATTCGTTTAGTTTATTGGTTTGGTTCCTAGTCAATTGGCTCCTCGTCTCACTGGTTTTTGGTTCAGGTTTATTTCGGCAATGCTAACTGCCGGTAGTTTTTTGTCACTCGCAAGATTAATAAAAAAAGGACATCTCATGCCCCTCTCTCTTTTCCCTGCGCCTCTTACCGGCTCTCTCGAATCCCCGCAGCGTCGCGGCGCGTATCGGCCTTTCGGAACCGTCCGGTTTTTAGGCGCTTATCAGGGGCTTTTAGCCGGCGCGGCGGCGCTATTTTTAGCGCCTGCGCTCGTGGCGGATACCGAAGACGCTCAGCGCTGGCTGCCAGAATTTCAACCCTCGACGCTAACTCAGACTCAACAGCTCGACGAGATGCAGTGGTTTATCGATGCCGCGAGGCCTTTTGTGGGCATGGAAATCAAAGTGGTTTCGGAGACGATCACCACACACGAATACGAGGCTCAGACCCTCGCGAAAGCGTTCACCGACATTACAGGCATTCAAGTCACACACGACCTCATCGGCGAAGGTGATGTGGTCGAGAAGCTACAAACCCAGATGCAGTCGGGCGAGAATATTTACGACGCCTATGTGAACGACTCGGATCTCATTGGCACGCATTTCCGTTATCAGCAGGTACGCAACTTAAGTGACTGGATGCAAAACGAAGGCAGCGCTGTTACCTCGCCGACCCTCGATCTAGAGGACTTTATCGGCATTTCTTTCACCACAGGCCCCGACGGCAAAATCTATCAGCTGCCGGATCAGCAGTTTGCCAATTTGTACTGGTTTCGCTACGACTGGTTCACCGATCCTGCTATCAAGGCCCAGTTTCAAGCCAAATACGGCTACGAGCTGGGCGTGCCGGTGAATTGGTCTGCCTACGAAGATATCGCAGAGTTTTTCACCAACGACGTGCGCGAGATCGATGGTCAGCGCGTGTACGGGCACATGGACTACGGCAAGAAAGATCCCTCGCTAGGCTGGCGTTTTACCGACGCCTGGCTGTCGATGGCAGGGGCAGGGGATGTGGGTATTCCAAATGGTCTTCCGGTTGACGAATGGGGTATTCGAGTCGAGGGCTGCAGACCGGTGGGGTCGACAGTCGAACGCGGTGGCGCGACCGACGGCCCGGCAGCGGTTTACTCGCTGACCAAATACGTTGATTGGCTAAAGGCCTACGCGCCACCCGAGGCGGCAGGGATGGTGTTTAGCGAGGCGGGTCCTGTGCCAGCACAGGGCGCGATCGCGCAGCAGATATTTTGGTACACAACCTTTACCGCCGACATGGTGAAGCCTGGNCTGCCAGTAATGAACGACGACGGCACGCCAAAGTGGCGTATGGCACCCTCGCCGCGCGGCGCGTACTGGGAAGACGGGCAGAAGCTCGGCTATCAAGACACGGGCGCTTGGACGCTAATGAAATCGACGCCAGAGGATCGCGCAAAGGCAGCTTGGCTTTACGCGCAGTTCGTTACCTCGAAAACTGTGTCGCTCAAGAAAAGTCATGTGGGCCTCACGATTATCCGCGACTCGGACATTCGCCACGAAAGCTTTACCGAGCGCGCTGCAGAGCTCGGTGGTCTGGTTGAGTTTTACCGCTCGCCCGCCCGCGTGCAATGGACGCCAACAGGGACCAATGTCCCCGACTACCCGCGTCTAGCACAGCTTTGGTGGCAGAATATCGGCGATGCCTCATCGGGCGCGAAGACGCCGCAGGAGGCGATGACTGCACTCGCCGTTGCCCAAGAGCGGCTGATGCAGCGCCTTCAGCGCGCGAACGTGTTGGGCGAATGCGGCCCGCTTTTGAATGAGCCTCAGAGCCGAGACTATTGGCTAAGTCAGCCGGGTGCGCCGAAGGCGAAACTCGATAACGAGAAGCCGGCACCGGTCACAATCGACTACGATGAGTTGGTTAAGAGCTGGCAATAGCTT
>JGI20157J14317_10003124_pt1 | contig 13442 bp, 10 predicted proteins | sample COG_07_FD_14317 | JGI IMG/M metagenome (IMG submission 14317)
ACACTTCTGTACTGTTCGTAGACAGAGCTTTGCTACAAAATTATGATGCGTGGGTCTCATCGCTTCAAGGCGAACCATTACTTGGTTCCGGAGTAAATGGAGCTGGTAATCCTCAAATTGGTGATTGGCAGCCTCTTCGTATTAACGGTGTCGTTGATTATGATAACCGCGGCCTAATCGGATCAATCCAAGAGAAAACTCAAGATCTCTACGCAAAATTAGATTTTGGTAATGAATTTGATAATGGAATGTCAATTGATGGTAACGTGGGTATTCGCTATACTACAACAGATGTTCAGGGTACAGGCGGTGTTGATTATATAAATATCACAGGTGCTAATGAAGCAATTTTTGCTCCTGGAACTGTTGCTTATTTTGATCAAGCGGATACATCGTTTGACGGTGAGTTTAATACCACTGATTACTGGCTTCCATCTTTTAACGCTAAATGGAACTTAAATGATGAAGCCTTAATTCGTTTTGGAGTGAGTAAAGCTATTACACGTCCAAATGTTTCTCAGCTAAGAGCAGACCAGGTTGCAGTTGCTAACCTAGGTTATGATGTGGACGACTCTGTAGTTCCTGGCATTATACAAGCCATCACACCACAGCAGATTAGTATCTATGGTGGTAACCCGGATCTTGATGCTATTACATCATGGAATTTTGATGTGTCATATGAGCATTACTTCGGTGATGATAACTCATTTACGCTCTCATTATTTAAGAAGAACATCAAAAACAATATAGTCTATGCTTCGCAAACTATCGGTACTGAAACACTTGATGGTGTGGAAGTTCCAGTTGTATTTAATGGTGATTTAAACCAGGACGAAGCTGAAATTCAAGGTTTTGAGGTTGCTTATACTCAGTTCTTTGACGAGCTACCTGGCTTATTTTCAAATTTAGGTTTACAGGCTAACTATACATATATCGAAGCTAAAACTAATCCGCCAGCAGCTATTGCTGATGCGAATAATGACGGTACTCCTGATTCATTCGAAAGAATATATCGCTTTGGCGTTCAGGACTTCTTGGGCCTCTCTGATCATTCAGCTAACTTGATTGGTATCTACCAAGATGAGCAGTTTGAATTCAGACTCGCATATAACTGGAGGTCGGAATATTTGAGCTCATATCGTGACTACGTAACTGGCGCTCCTATCATTCAAGAAGAAAGAGGCTATCTTGATGCATCTGCAAAGTATGACTTTAATGATAACTTGCAGTTCCGTGTACAGGTTGCCAATATTCTAGATACAAAAGCTAAGGCGTCGCAGCAAATTTCTGCTGATGGCCAACGTTTTGGAAGAACTAGCTTTGTTGGGGATCGACGTATTAGAGTTGGTCTAAGATACCAGTTCTAAAATATAAAATTAAAATGAATAATGGAGGGCTTGTCCCTCCATTTTTTTTGTGAAATTTTGCGAATAAAATACTGACGATGAAAAATGTATAAACAAATCATGTGCTATTGATAATTAATATCATACCAGTTTGATTAAAAATTGTTAAAAAATGATCAGATATCTGCTTTACAATGCTGATCAATGTATTCTTGATGTGTTGGCAATGTATCCAAGCAAGCTGCCCAAGTTTTATGAATTTCAGACATACGCTTATCTAATTCAGCATCAGGCATTATATTAGCATTTGGATGAAACCTTTGTGGATGCATATTTTGACCATGCATAACTGCAAACCAGCTTGCATCACCAAAGAGTTCATTATCGTGGCGATAGAGCCTCGCGTTTTCCAAGTAAATACCCATCCTATCTTTAAGAGTTTTAGGTATCTCCATATTCCTACAATAGTTCCAAAATGGAGTATCATCTCTTTCTGTGGCTTTATAATGCAGTATTAAAAAATCCCTGACCTGCTCGTATTCTAGTAAAGTTCTTTCATTGTAATAATTTGTATCTGCTTCATTGAAGTGTTTATCAGGAAAATTCGTCATTAAACGCGCTATTGCTGTTTGGATAAGGTGTATTGATGTAGATTCGAGGGGTTCCAAGAAGCCAGCAGCTAAACCCAACGAAATAACGTTTTTATTCCATGTTTTTTTTCTTATCCCAGTTTTAAATCTTAACTGCTTATGAGTACCAATTGGTGTACTATCCATACCATCGTGCAGAGTTTTTAACGCCTGATCATCTGAAATATAATCGTTACAATAGACATGTCCATTTCCTGTTCGTGATTGCAAAGGTATACGCCATTGCCAACCTGCGTCTTTAGCAGTAGCTCTTGTGTATGGTATTGGATCTCCAATTTTCTCACTCGCCTGCGCAACAGCGCTATTGCAGGGTAAATAATTAGACCAGTCATTATATCCAGTTTTTAACGCTTGCTCAATTAAAAGTCCCTTGAATCCTGAACAATCAAAAAATAAATCTCCTTTTACAATTTGACCACTTTCTAATTGAACACTTTCGATAAACCCATTCTCTGGGTTTTGAAGGGTTTTTACAATTTTGCCTTCAGTACGTTTAACCCCATTTTTTTCTGAGAACTCTCGCATGTACCTAGCATAAAGTGTTGCATCAAAATGAAAGGCATAATCGATAGTGCTGAGTGGTGATTTTTTTATATTCTGTGGTCTATGAAATTTACCTGCTTTAGCTGCCATAATTTGTAAATTATATTCATCGACCGGAATACCACTTCCCATTTGTTTTTGTCTCAACCAATAATGATGGAAACGCAAACCTCCCATTGGCACGCCGTACGGTCCAAAAGGATGGATATAGCTTTTTCCGAGTTTATCCCAGTTAATGAATTCAATACCTAATTTAAAAGTTGCATTAGTTTTCTTTACGAAATCATCTTCAGGTAAACCTAGCAATTGATTGAAAAATCTTAAATGTGGTATTGTTGCTTCGCCCACTCCCACTGTCCCAATGCTATCAGATTCAATCAGATTTATTTTAATTTCCGGGTGGTTTAGTAGTCGTGATACAGCTGCTGCTGTCATCCATCCTGCTGTTCCGCCACCTACAATGACTATATTTTTAATATTTGATTCAGGAAGCATATAATATTGTTCTATTTAATTTTATTGGAGCTCAAGTTACCATACTTTATAAATGATTTATATAAAATGGCAGAGTATTTTTTGCGATATATTGTCTTTGTATGTATCAAGAATAATTTGATAGCACTCTGTTTACAGCATTCTTCCACCCATCAAGAGAAATTCTTCGATCCTCACTGCTCATTTTAGGGCTATACTTTTTACTAACTTTCATGTGTTTTTTAATGTCATCTAGCGACTTATAAGTACCAGCTTGGAGCCCTACTAAATAAGCAGCACCTAATGCTGTTGTTTCTTTCGAGGAAGGGCATTCTATCGGCATATTAAGTATATCTGACAGGTATTGAACCATCCATTGGTTTTCTATCATACCACCGTCAACCTTCATTGAATTAAGTATAATGCCATCCTCTGACATTGCTCTTACTAGGTCGTGTGTCTGATAACATGTTGATTCAATTGCGGCTCTAGCAATATCTTCCCTACCTGTATCTCTTGTAATGCCAAATAATGCACCCCGTGCGCCGGGGTCCCAATAGGGCGCGCCTAATCCAGTAAAAGCAGGCACAAGGTATACACCTCTATTGGAATTATGTTTATTACAAAGTTGTTCTACATCTGCAGCTTTTCTGATGATTTTAATTCCATCCCTTAACCACTGTACGGCAGCTCCAGCGATAAATATTGAACCCTCTAAGGCATAAGTAACTTCTCCATTTATTCTGTAGCAGACTGTTGAAATTAGATTATTTTTTGACTTAACACATTCATCACCCGTATTAAGTACTACAAAACAGCCAGTTCCATAAGTACCTTTTATATCCCCCCTACCGAAGCAATTTTGTCCAACGGCTGCTGCTTGCTGATCACCGATAACACTCAGAATTGGAATTGTTTCACCTAGTACAGAGATATCAATACTACCAAAATTATCTGCAGAGTTTTTTACTTCTGGTAGAACAGATATCGGAACTTTGAATAATTTGAGTAAGTCCTCATCCCATGTTTGATTGTGTATATTAAACAGGTTGGTTCTGCTTGCATTAGTAGCATCAGTGTAGTGCGATTTACCATTCGTTAAGCGCCAGATTAAAAAAGTATCAATCGTTCCAAAGGCAAGTTCACCTTTGACGGCTTTGTCTCTTGCTCCTTCAATATTATCCAATATCCAAGAAATTTTAGTACTGCTAAAGTAAGGGTCAATAAGGAGACCTGTTTTTGAGCTCAACTCTTTATCAGAATAATTAAGCTTGATTGCTTCACAGGTTTTGGCCGTTCTACGATCTTGCCAAACAATAGCATTGTAAATTGGCTTTCCTGTACGTCTATCCCAAATGACTGTTGTTTCACGTTGGTTAGTAATACCCAAGCCAGTAATCTCATAGGAATTTTCTTTAACGAACTCATAAGCGGATTTTAATGTACTCAGTGTGCTATTCCAAATATCTTCTGGATCGTGTTCAACCCATCCATCTTTGGGGTAGTGTTGAGGAAATTCTTTTTGTGCAACATGTAGAGTTTCACCTGATGATGAAAATACTAAAGTGCGTGAGCTTGTTGTACCTTGGTCTATAGAGATTATTACCTTATCCATAGATCAATTTAAACTCTTTAGGTTGATATCGTCAAACTTTAAATGACCAATTCCTTTTGTTCTAATTTACATGAGATAATAAATCGCATTAGTTCAAAATGAAATGGATTGTTTACATAACGCACTGAAGTAAATTATATCTAATATATGGAAACCTTGATTGAATCGCCATTGCAAATACTAGTTACTTACATAGCCTTAACTTTGATCATACAGTTAAGATATTTTCTAATTGTTGGCCCATTACACTGGATGCTATGGAGCAGTAAGCTTTATTTTAAAAATGCCTTAAAATTATCAAAAGCACCCCCTAACCCTAAAACTATAAAGCATGAGATTAAACTTTCTTTGATTAGTTCTTTTATTTATGCCGCCCCTACCGCAGTAGTTTTAGAGCTATGGAAACAAGGAAGCACTGCTATCTATTCTACTGCTCCCGCAGACATTATTGGTTGGCTTTGGGTTGCTCTAAGTATGATAATTTACTTACTCGTTCAAGATGCATGGTTCTTTTGGACACACAGGTTAATGCACACCCGTAAGTTTTTTAAATGGACACATGCTGGGCATCATAAATCTATACAGCCTACACCATGGGCTAGTTTTTCTTTCGACCCGTTGGAGGCTCTCAGTTCTGCTTGGCTCTTACCTGTATTGGCACTGATTATTCCAATTCATATATACGCAGCCCTAGCATTACTGATGATTATGACGGTAAATGCTATTTTTAACCACGCCGGGTGGGAAATATATCCCCAAAGTTGGCTTGATGGCTGGTGGGGTAAAAACATCATAACTGCTAGCCACCACAATCTACATCATACTAATTTTAAGGGTAATTATGGCCTCTATTTTAGGTTTTGGGATAAGCTTTGTGGTACAGATGTCGGCTTGTTTAAAAGATAGAATATTTATACATTCAAGTTTTTAAGAATTGTTTTTGAGTTTCTCTAGCTCATCTCTTAATTCCGCAGCTTTTTCAAATTCTAAATTTTCTGCTGCTTTGAACATCTGCTTTTCAATATCAGCCATTACGGTTATGATATTACCCCCTCCTTTGAAGTCAGATGAATTTCCTGAACTTTCAATATATTTCTTTTTTATTTGCCCTGTCGGAGTAAATCGATTTGCTTCATCCTTAATTCTCTGTGCATCCTGACTATCCCCAACTGTGTCAGCAACTCCGCGGAGCACAGTTTTAGGGGTAATATTATTTAACTCATTATGCTCTACTTGTCTGGCTCTGCGTCTGTCCGTTTCATCAATAGCCCTCTGCATTGACCCGGTGATGCGATCGCCATAAAGAACTACTTTGGCTTCACTATTTCTAGCTGCCCTACCTATGGTTTGAACTAACGAGGTTTCGCTTCTGAGAAAACCCTCCTTGTCTGCATCTAAAATACCAACGAAAGCACATTCGGGTATATCTAAGCCCTCTCTGAGTAAATTAATACCAACCAAAACATCGAACTTTCCCAAACGTAGATCCCTTATTATTTCTATTCGTTCAAGTGTATCTATATCGCTGTGCATATAGCGGACACGAATGGCTTGATCATGCATATAATCAGTCAGATCTTCTGCCATTCTCTTTGTTAACGTTGTTATTAAAGACCTAAATCCTCTACCTGCAACTTCTTTAACCTCATGAATAACATCATCTACTTGGCTAGCCCCATTGGTAGACACTGGTCTAATTTCAACTGGTGGATCAATCAACCCTGTAGGCCGTATCACTTGCTCAGTAAATATTCCCTGAGTTCGTTGCATTTCCCATTTTCCTGGTGTGGCAGATACATGAACAGTTTGTGGGCGCATAGCTTCCCATTCTTCAAACTTCAAAGGCCGGTTGTCTACACAGCTAGGCAATCGGAAGCCATGTTCAGAAAGAGTTGATTTCCGGCTAAAGTCACCTTTACTCATTGCTCCTATTTGGGGAACAGTCACATGACTTTCATCAGTAAAAAGAATAGCATTTTCGGGTAAGTACTCGAACAGGGTAGGGGGAGGTTCACCAGGAGCTCGTCCTGTAAGGTAACGAGAATAGTTTTCTATCCCTGTGCAGAAACCCTGTGCCGCTATCATTTCTAAATCAAACTCAGTTCTCTGTGCTATCCTCTGTGCTTCAAGTAATTTTTTGTTACTGTTATAGAATTCCAAACGGTTTTTTAATTCGCTTTTGATACCTTTCATGGCTGATTGAACAGTAGGCTTTGGGGTTACGTAGTGTGAGTTTGCATAAATCCTGACATTTTCTATTTTTTTACTACTTCTACCCGTCAATGGATCAAAAACAGTAATAGAGTCGATTTCATCTCCAAAAAAATCAAATCTCCAAGCAGTATCATCATAATGAGCAGGAAATAATTCAATTGTATCACCTCGAACACGAAAGGACCCTCTTTGAAATGCCAAATCATTTCTTTGATATTGTAATTGAACTAGCTGGGCGATGAAGTCCCTGGAGTTAATTTCCTGACCATTCGAAATATCTATAGTCATTTCAGTATATGTTTCAACAGAACCAATACCATAGATGCAGGATACAGATGCGATTATTATACAGTCATCACGTTCAAGTATGGCCCTTGTCGCAGCATGCCTCATTCTATCAATTTGTTCATTGAGAGAACTATCTTTTTCAATAAATGTGTCTGTTCTTGGTACATAAGCTTCTGGTTGATAGTAATCGTAGTAGGATACAAAGTACTCGACAGCATTATCTGGAAAAAAGCTTTTAAATTCAGAATATAATTGGGCTGCAAGTGTTTTGTTAGGAGCCATAATTAATGCAGGGCGCTGCTGTTTTTCTATTATTTTGGCCATTGTAAATGTTTTTCCAGACCCTGTTACCCCCAATAATACTTGATCCCTGCTTAATTGATCAAGTCCTTGGCTGAGTTCTTCTATGGCTGCGGGTTGATCCCCTGCTGGTTCGAAATCACTTACTAATCTGAACTTCTTACCGCCTTCAGACTTCAAAGGTCTCTCTGGTCGATGAGGTTGCCACTCTATCGATCCATTAATTTTCTTATTCGCTATAAGTTCTGACATTTAACTAAAATAGTCCTAAAAATTTCTAATACAAGTTATTGTAATGGATTTAATCTGACGGGTTTGAAGCTTTTTCTATGAATGGGCGATGAGCCCAGTAACGAAAGTTTTTGTAAGTGAAGTTTTGTCGGATAACCTTTATGTGCTTCAAATTCATAGCCAGGAAATCTATTTTCTGCCTCAAGCATTAGTTTGTCTCTTGTGACCTTGGCTATTATTGATGCAGCAGCAATTGATAAACTCAAACTATCTCCCTTAATTATACATTCAGTTTTTAACGGTAAAATTGGAGCTTTATTTCCATCAATTAGTGCTACGTCAGGTAATGTAGTCAAATTCAATATAGCTCTTTTCATAGCTGAGAGACTAGCATGGAGTATATTCAATCTATCTATTTCTTCTGGTTCCGCAATACCAATTCCGAAAATAGAGGTTCGCGCTATGTCTAGGAATAAACTTTCACGTTTATTTGAATTTAAAACTTTACTGTCGTTTAACCCTAAAGGGTAGTCGGATGGATTTAATATGACTGCTGCAGCAACTACAGGTCCAGCAAGTGGCCCTCTCCCAGCTTCATCAACTCCGCATACAATTCCTTTATATGCAGTTTCAAATAAAAAATCTGGAAATTTTTTTTTCAATCTCACCACACCCTTGATCTATTAATTTAAATTATTTTTTATCTATTGCCACTAAAGTCATAAGAGGCAAATAAGTAAATATGATTTGCGTAGTTATTCCAACATTAAACTGTATAGGGCAGATATCCACTTTGTTACCAAAGTTAAAAGTATTTAACCGTATTGTAGTAGCTGATGGAGGATCCACAGATGGAACTATGCAATACGCTGCCAAAAATTCAATAGTTGCTCTAGGAGCAAATGGAAGGGGGAGTCAACTTGCATTAGGTGCAAAATACAATTGTGGTGCGCAGTGGTATTTTTTTATCCATGCAGATAATGAGCTACCTGCTGATATAAATAATATTGTTACTGAGCAAATTGCAAAATACCCAACCTCTGCCGGTTATTTAAAGTTTAAGGCTAAGTCTAACAGTTTTCCGGCCAGAATATTGAATACATTAGTAACGATTAGGTGCTTTTTATTTGGGTTGCCTTATGGCGACCAAGGGTTGCTGATATCAAAAAATATGTATGATGATTGTGGAGGTTATCCTCCTCAAATATTATTTGAGGACGTTGCGCTGATAGAGGAAATAAAGAAGCGCTATGGAAGGAGGGCTCTAAGACCTATGAGTGGGTATATGTTAATCGATATAACAAAGCACGAACGTGATGGTATTTTTAGACGCGGCTTTAAGAATTTAGCTCTTCTTTTGGCATATAAAAGGGGTGTTTCAGTAAAAAAATTAGCAGAAACATATCTCAATCATAAATGAAACCACGTGTTTATATTTTATCAAGGGCTCCTATTCTTGGATTAGCTAAAACTAGGTTGGCATCTGATATAGGTAAAGTGCACGCGCATAGAATTTATAAAGGTATGATCGCAAAAGTAATTAAAAGGACTCATGATCCAAGGTGGGAAGTCATCATTTCTGGAACACCTTCAAAAAGTTTAGGTGAAGTAATTGAATGGCAAGGTATAAGGCAAGTTTCACAAGCCAGAGGTACTTTATCGGATAAGCTTAATAAGATTTTTAGAAAAAAAGGTCCAATAGTTGTAATTGGAACTGATTGCCCTCAGTTAAATCAAAAAGATATAGCTACAGCATTTAAGGCTCTGAAGTCTTATGATACTGTTCTTGGCCCCGCTGAAGACGGTGGTTTCTGGTTAATTGGTATGAATGCGCCATTAAAAAAAGATATATTTAGAAATGTTAGGTGGTCACATAAATATACTCTTAGTGATATTTTATTAAATATAGAGGGTTCTATTTTTCATTTAAGGAAATTAACTGATATTGATGATTTGAATTCTTTGTTATCGGTCAAAGAAAACTCTTAAATATAAAAGTTAATAGGAATATCTAGTGTTTATAATGGGTAGTTTCTCTGAAATTAACTAATGCATCATTCTTGCTAAATGATGCAGAAAGCATATCTACTATTAGCGGTGTTATTAATAAAGGGTTTGGAACTTCCTCTGGATTTTCTCCTGGCATAGCTTTTGCTCGCATTGCTGTTCTCATTGCGCCTGGATTTAATAAGTTAACCTTCAAGTCAGTAATTTCTACTTCTTTTGCATAGCATGAGACAAAAGCTTCTAAAGCCGCTTTTGATGCAGCGTATGCTCCCCAATATGCAGGATGGCTTTTTGCAACACTTGATGTAAGAAATAATGCCCTTCCTGATTTTGATGCTTTAAGTAGGGTATCTAGTGAACGAATTAGCCTGTAGTTTGATGTCAAATTTACGGCTATTATTTCATCCCACTTTTTAGGTACTGTATGCGATGCCAAAGTTATTTCACCCAGAGTCCCAGCATTAGCGAGCAATCCATCTAGCTTACCCCATCGATCATGAATAACCTTTCCAAGCTGATCTATGCCATCAAGGTTTTTTAAATCCATTGGAACAAGTGTACATTCTCCCCCAAAAGATTGAATTACATCATCAAGATCTTCTAAACCACCCTGTGTTCTTGCAGTTGCTATAACGTGTGAGCCAGCTTTTGCTAAAGCTATTGCTGATTGATATCCAATGCCGCGTGATGCACCTGTCACAAGCGTAACCCGACCTTTCAAAGTCTGACTGCTCATATTTTTAAGCAACCTCAACTAAAAATGAAAGTTGATTGGTTGCATCTAAAAGCTTACGGTCACGGTCAATTAGAGGTGTTGGATAATCACCTGTAAAACAATGGTCAGTATATTGAGGAGCATTTAGTTCTCTAAACTTCTCCCCCATTGCCCAATAAAGACCTTCAACGGATAAAAACCCGAGACTATCTACCTCCAGCATTTCTGTCATGGCTTGAAGGGAATAGTTGGCTGCTATAAGTTTCTCTTTTGTTGGCATATCAATGCCATAATGATCTGGGTGTTTAATAGGTGGAGAAGCTGATCTAAAATGCACCTCTTTTGCTCCAGCAGCTTTAATCATACGAACAATTTTAGTTGATGTGGTGCCCCTTACAATTGAGTCGTCAACAAGTAAAACACGTTTTCCATCAATCATAGCTCGATTTGCGGAATGCTTCAAACGTACTCCCATATCTCTAATCTGCTGTGTGGGTTGAATAAAAGTTCGACCAACATAATGATTACGAATAATTCCTAGTTCAAATGGAATTCCTGTTTCCTGAGAAAAGCCTAGTGCAGCCGGTACTCCACTATCTGGAACAGGAATTATTACATCAACATCTGCTGGGGCTTCCCTTGCTAATTTTCTCCCCATTCGTTTTCTAACATCATAAACGCTTTTTCCATTTACCACGCTGTCAGGACGTGCAAAATAAACAAATTCAAATATACATGGCCTTGGCTCGCTCTTTGGAAATGCCCTAAAAGAACGAATTCCGTCAGAGTTTATTGCCACAACTTCTCCTGGCTCAACTTCTCTGACAAATTCAGCTGATATCATATCTAGTGCTACGGTCTCAGAGGCCAAGACATAGCTATCACCAAGCCTTCCAATAAGAAGTGGGCGTATTCCGAGTCTATCTCTTGCGCCAACTAAAGTGTTTTTAGTCATGCCTACGAAAGCATAACCTCCTTCAACTTGCCGGATTGCAGAGATAAAGCGGTCTATGAACTCTCCACTTTTACCCCGCGCAATTAGATGAAGTACCACCTCTGTATCAGATGTACTTTGAAATAATGCTCCTGCTTCGTTGAGTTGGTCTCTTATAGTATAGGCATTTGTGATATGACCATTGTGGGCTAACGCAAATCCTCCGGAATGAAATTCTGCATACAAAGGTTGAACGTTTCTGAGCGTCCGTTGACCACCGGCTGTAGAGTAGCGATTATGACCAATAGATATAAAACCAGGTAAACGACTTGAAGGGTCATCGCCTGTGAAATTGTCACCAACTAGCCCAAAGTGTCGTTCCGTGTGAAAAGTGTCCCCATCGCTCGTCGCAATTCCGCAAGCTTCTTGTCCTCGGTGTTGGAGCGCATGAAGTCCGAGCGCAGTCATAGAGGCAGCGTTATCGATTCCAAAGATTCCAAAGACGCCGCATTCTTCCTTTATCTTATCTTCACCAGGGTCAAAAGTGCAGTGTGGGTCTTCACTAGAATTAACCATCATTTATTTTCCTTAAATAAATCATCAAGCTTACTTTTTTTTACTTGCTCAGCATATGAACGCATTTTTGCAAAAGGCAAGGTTTGAATCTTATTACTTATTAAATTAAGTAGAGGGTAAATAGTTGAATTCTTATAAATATTGGGCAGTTTAATTTCCGTTGCATCCAATTGCTCTTTCATGAACTTTGGCATCTTTTTCATTATCTCTTCGGTTATGGTTTCAGGATTTTTATTCATGAAATTTCTAAAGTTTTTTGCATCTTGTGATGCTCTGTATTGAGACGTGAGTAACATTACACCGAGAGACGCTATAATAAAACCTCTTAAGAGGCCAAAAAATGCCCCAAGAACGTTATCCATTATGCCAGCATCTTTTCCGGTTAATGAATTTAATGTTTTTCTTAGAATAAAAAACAAAATTCCATATGTAAGAGAGAAGGTTCCAATACCAATGAGAATGTTTGCTAGCCAGATCGGAGAAATTAACTCTTGAACCGCGTAACCGAAGCTTCCGTAAATAACAAAAGTTGTGAAAGCAGCAATTAGTAGAGATAGGATAGAGGCTAGCTCACGTTTAAGGCCTCGCTTAAATGCAAGTAAACTTGATATCAGTAAGATTAACAAAACAACTATATCAAAGCTGTTGTAATGCCATACCCCAATGTTCATTAGTAATTTCCACTATTTAAGCGGCTTTTATACCCATTCCCCAAGCAGAATCATCTTCTAAGCCGCGTTCTGCACTTATCTCTACACGGCTTATTAAATCAGGCAAAGCCTTGATTGTAACGATTGGCATTATTGAGGTAAGATTTTTTTCTAATTTTTTTGGAATATTTGATGTAATTGCAGTTTGAAAGCCAAGTTTAGATGCTTCTTTCAATCTCGCTTCTGTACGCCCAACCGGTCTTACATCGCCTGAGAGGCTTATTTCACCAAAAACCACGCTATCTTTCGGCAAGGGTACATCGAAAGCTGAGGAGGCAATAGCTGCTGCAACAGCAAGATCTGCGGCAGGTTCGTTTATTCTTAACCCCCCAGCAACATTTAAATAAACATCTTTGTTAGCAAAACTCACACCACAGCGTGCTTCAAGTACAGCTAATACCATTGCTAAGCGACCATTATCCCATCCAACAACTGCCCTTCGTGGCGTGCCAAAAGCTGCTGGAGCTACTAGGGCTTGGATTTCTGTAAGAACAGGTCTTGTGCCCTCTAAGCCAGCAAAGATAGAGGTCCCGGTGGAAGCTGCGCCGCGACCATCCAAAAATAATGCAGAAGGATTTGCGACTTCTGAAAGACCGTTCTCTCGCATTTCAAAGACGCCTATTTCGTCGGTGGGTCCAAATCTGTTTTTATGTGCTCTTAATATTCTAAATTGATGAGCCCTATCACCCTCGAAATAAAGCACTGCATCAACCATGTGTTCCACCACTCTAGGCCCAGCAATTTGTCCATCCTTTGTTACATGACCAACCAAGATAACACATGCACCGCGTTTCTTAGCAAACCTAGTTAATTCTTGGGCGCAGGCCCTTACTTGAGTT